>ERZ1673748.58-NODE-58-length-186758-cov-43.314317_pt1 | contig 186758 bp, 151 predicted proteins | sample MGYA00580196_ERZ1673748 | MGnify/ENA primary metagenome ERZ1673748 (study PRJEB41218, sample SAMN15661796) | gut metagenome | host: Homo sapiens | place: Canada: London | collected 2015-08-20/2019-03-30 | study: EMG produced TPA metagenomics assembly of...
CCTCCGGAATACGGCTCTCCGAAGCCGCATACCGTCTCTATATAAGAAACGGTACTTTTCCACGGCGAAAGTAGGTACTTTTTTATAAATAACCAAATATTGCGGCTCGTTTTTCAGGCGAAAATCCCCCCCCCCTCAAAAGAATATATTTGAAAATCAGAATATTATATACACAGGCCGACCGGAGGCATCCGACAGTTCCGATCCGGTCACGAATCGGTCCCGATCTGCTCTGCGATCGGGATTTTTTACGCCGTATTTACCGGGAACAGACCGCCTCATGAATTCGTAATATATTGGTTGTAAGTGCGTTGTTCCCTCCGTACCGTTTCTTATATAGAGACGGTACTTTTTTCGGTATCCGTATTTCGATAACGACGACGTATTTACGACGAGGGAAACGGGCGTTTTTTCCGGTATTCTCGCGGGAGAACCGACGTATCCGGGTCGATATTATCCCGGCAGGGTGTTATCGCAACCTCTTCGCAACCTGCCGGGTAAAGTCAGGAATCCCGATGTCCGGCGAACGTCCGAGACGCTCCGGTTCCGATGCTCCGGCCCGATTTGGCTGCGGGTGTGGATTTCGGCCGGAGGGAGAGGGCGAAGCGGTGATACGGGCACAGACGGGCGCTTGGCCCTTCCTGGAAATCGGGGGCTTCCTGCAAAAAAACGGAAAGTATCGTTCGAAGCAGGGCTGCACGATTCGGAATGGTCGAACGTATGCAGCATGGAGAACTGTTGAACGCACAACGATGGAATCCAACGCATCGTACGCAATTCGCGTCCTCTTCCCGGACCGGGACGAACGGGGCCGGATCGGGAAGAGGACAATCCGATTCCGAATACACTATGCCCCGAAAACAAAAAACCTTACGTATCATTGATACATAAGGATTTTGCTTCTTGTCTCCTTTTCTTTCAAAGGTTCTCCGAGCGGAAAACGGGACTCGGACCCGCGACCTCAACCTTGGCAAGGTTGCGCTCTACCAACTGAGCTATTTCCGCAAATATGCCGGAACTTTCGTTTCGGGACTGCAAATATAAAAGGAAAAATTCATTCCGCCAAAATTTTCCGGGGAAAATTCCGGTTTCCGCCGCCAAAGGTATGCTCAGAGCCATCCGGCCGTCAAATGCCGCGCCCCACGGCGGCAGGGCCGCGGCAAAAACCGACACCGCGACCGCTTCCGGCCCGGCCATCTTCCGGCCCGAAATGCCGCGACCGGGACCCGCGCCGAAATTCGCGCCGAAACGCCCAAACAATCCGGTCCCCGGAAGGAGAAATCATTCGACCGATCGGCCCGGAGCCCCGGCTTCACTTCCAGGCAGTTTCCGGGCAACATCCGGGCAACGAGCTCCGTCCCCTGACAACCGACCGGAGAGGCCCTCTCCCCCTGTTCCAAACGACGGTTTCAGTATAATCGCCAAATCCAAATGTAGCCTTTATAAAAAACGAAATGTGTCAAACTTATGGCAAAACGAAATGCGAACCAAAAACCACACAACTACCATTTAATCGACATTCAAATAAAAATGGAATACAATTATTTTGTATTCCATTTTATTATTGTTACGACTGTAGTTTGAGACAATTACATTTACAACAAACGAAATCGTGAACGTCTGCCCATAGCAGGCTGTTCACGTCTCCGGTCAGATAGGCGACCTCCTCTCCCTGCATTGGCATTCCTGAAGCGGCTGCGATGTCGTCGCAGAGGTGTCTGAGTTCGTGTTCGAACGAGTTGAGGAATTGCGCCTGCGAGGTCGCGAGGCCCACGACGACCACGGATCGGCGCATCGTCTTGTTCGAGTAGGTGAACCCCGAATCCATATCCGCCCGCAGGAGGTTTCCCCTCACCCGTTCCAGAATCGTGCCGGGACACTCTATCTCCTCCAAAGAGGAGAGGATAGAGCGCGTATGATAGCCATGCACGGCGAAATAGAACCGCACGCGCCATCCATACTTCCCTATCCTCAAATCCCGGATTTTCATAGCGTCGAATATACCTTTTCGAACCGCACCCACGCTTCGGCCAGCCGAGGCCGGCACTTCGTCCGATTACAGCACATCGTCCCAGGGCACATTTGTTCCCGACCCGATCAGATCGGCGAAATAGCGCGTGAAGGGCATCCCGGGATAGGCGTCCTCGTCGTCGATGTAGTCCTTTACGAATTGTGCGAGCTGCTGCTCGTCTCCGATCGACGATCCCCAATAGTCGGACTTCGCCATGTTGGCGACATATACGCAGTCGTATCCGTTATCGTGCTTGAGGACTATTTCGTATGTTTTGAGCAGCTTGTCCACCTGCTCTTTGGTGAGGGGTTCGATCTTTTTCCCGTTGCGGTCCTTCATGTGTCCGACGGCGAATTCGCACATCTTCTTCGAGAACGACCATCCGTTCTTTTCGAGATATGCCCGAATGTCGTCCGGCATCCTGTCGTGTGCATCCAGTCTTTCTCTGTCCATACTTCGGAAGTTTGAAGAGAGGGGATTTCTCCCCTCTCCGGATTCTACTTAGCGATAGCGGTATCGCGAATAAGGACCCGTTCCCTTCACTCCGCGCCGCTCGCCGTACTCGTCGCCGCCATACTCCCCGCCACGTTCTCCGTAGCCGTCGGACGTATAGCCGCCCATGTGGCGCTCTCCGTATCCGCCGCGCATTTCGCGCCGCGCATCCTCGTAGCCGCACTCGTAGGCTTCGCGCATCTTGCGCTCGATCTCCTCGCGTTCGCCGTACCCGTCACCGCGGTACCGGCCTTCAATTTCCCACATTCTCATCATTTGCTCGTTTTGGAAGGTGTCTGCGATTTAAGAAAGGCGTCCAGCGACGACTTCATCGAGAGGAATTCCGCCTGCATCTGTCGCAGTTGTCCGACCTCTTCGCGGAGTTTCTGCATGTCTTCGTCCCGCTGCGCCTGCCCGGCATACGCTGGACTGATCTCGCGCATGATCTGGTCGAAGAGCTCGAGATTGGCCTTGTGCCGCTCGTAGGAATCCACGACGTTCTGGCTTTGCTGCCGCGCGGCGTTCACCGCGTCGATGAGCCGTTCGCGTGTCGTGGTGACCGTGAGCCCGTCCTTCGTCACCATGTCGGCGTTCACCGGGACGACCCATTTCTGGTCGCCTATGGGAAAGCTGACGGAGGGCTGCGAAGGCGGAAAGTTTCCCGGTGCGGGGAAATAAGGCTGCGGCGCCTCTTCGAGCGTAGCCATGTAGTATTTGGGCGTTCCGCGCAAATCCAGTACGTACACCGGCGCGCCTTTCGTTAAATTCGCAAACATCTTCGGTTAATGGTTTTGTGAAAGCTCGGGGAGAGACCGGGGCCCCTCCCGTCGCCTTCGGTTAATTGTTTTTCGTCTCATCAGACGGCTCCCGTCATCAGTTGCAGTGTGTCGGTCTGTTTGTCGTACCAGAGCTGGAATACACCGGTTCCCGGAATGTCCGAGACGGTGACGTTCGCTCCGTTGTACGTCGTCAGATTCTTCGTCTGCCCGTTTGTCTCGAAGAGCACGGGGAGCGTTCCCGTCGTGCCGGCGGGAATGGCCTGCGCCAGTTCGACCAGCACGAGCCCCCGATACCACGAATTCGCGAATGCGTGGTTGGGGAAGGAGAACACGACGCCCGTGGTCTCGGCCGTCACGCCCGTAGTCTTCAGAACGGGAATTCCTCTGCGGTTTACGTATTGAAAAGGATATGCTGCCATAGCTACCTCCTTTCCGTATTAACCCCAGAAGCCGTTACCGTATCCGGGAGCCCCGAATCCGAATCCCAGGCCGTACTGCGCGGCCACGCATGCCGGCATTGCGTACACCTGCGGATTGGGAACCACGGTCGTGGGCGGCAAGCCGCACTCGATCTTCGCCAGGCGGTTGCTCAGATCGCTGATCGCGGCGTTCACGGGAGCCACGGTCTGGGCCTGCGACTGCATGATCGTCGCGGTTTGATGCTCCTGCGAAAGCTGTCCGGCCAGCGCGGCGCTCTTGGCGCGCTCGGCGTCGAGCTTGTTCTGCATTTCGCGCATCTCGAGCTGGCAGAACTTGTCGTTGATGATTTGCGTCTGGGCGTCGATCTTCGAGCCGAGGACGTTGAACTGCGTGTTGGCGTTGCTCGTCAGGGCGTTGGTCTGATTGAGCGTTGCCAGCTGGCTTTCGTAGCCCTGCCGCTCGATGGCCGTGCGGACGTCGCAGCAGCAGGATGCCATCTGCGAAAGGACCTGCGAGTTCCCGGCCTGAATGGCGTTGATGATCTGCTGCGCCGAGAGACCCGACTGTGCCTGAATGTTGCAGAGCGCCGTCTGAATCTGCTGTACGGAACAGCCCAGCGACGAGGAGAGCTGCGAGATGGCCGTGCCGTTGCCCTGGATGGCGTTCATCAGCAGCTGACGCCCGGCGTCGCCGTTCAGCTCGGCCGGAAGGTTCGAAAGGCCTCCGCGGCCGCCGAAGCCGCCCCAGCCGTTGCCGCCCCAGATGGCCCAGAGCAGGATCATCCACATCCACTCCCAGCCGTAGCCGTTGCCATAGCCGTTGCGGTTGTTGCCGTTCATCAGGGCGGCCACGAGGTTGCCGTCCATCGCGCCGCCGTTGTCGAACACTAAAGTTTTCTCGTTCATGTTTTTGACTTTTTACATTGTACGCTCGCGTCGGGGAGCGCATGCCGTTGAGCTCACGATGCAAAAGTCATAAATTAGGAACAGTCGGGCAATCAGTCTGTTTTCAGTTGTTTGCATAGTTGTTGATAGTTTATTTCGAAGATTCGGTCGCCTTGCTCCCGCCGTTTCTGGAATTTGCAAATGATACCACTAACCGCTTGCGGCGTAAGCCGTAATCTTCGGGCGATTTCGGCGGGGATGAAACCCCTGCTGCGTAAAAAATACACGAACAGATAACGTGCATCCACAATTTCCTTTCGGTGGCTTCGGCTTAGAATCTCATCAATGGTTATCTCTGTCTCCTGCGATACCGTATTGAGGATACGGTTGAAAATTTCGGATTTGCACATATTCGGGAAAGTTTGTAAATTTGTAATCCTCTTACATAAAAACAATAGGTGCCACAACACCGTAGGGACTATATGTCTCCGTCTTGGTGTTGTGGCACCTTTGTCGTTTGCAGGAGGTAAGAGGACTGCAAGCGAAGGCGGGGGCTTTTTTACGCCTGCCCCCTAAAGACGTTATTTGCGGAATCGTTCCTGCAACCAGCTCCAACAGATAGGTCCGTACACGGTTCCTATTACCCCGGCAACCATTCCGAGGATGAAGGGGATGGTGGCTTTTCCGATGAGCAGCAGGCAGATTGCCGCAACGATTGCGATGATGATAAGTGTCTTTTTCATAATGTTATGATTTTAAGGTAAGAGCCTATTTTTCGGCCTCGGAGCCTAAGTTCTGATCGAGGCTGTCGATGAATGCCGGCGAGAGAGTCTGTGCGAACTCCTTGAGCAGTTGCACATCCGCGTCGTCGAGCTCCACGGGTCCGTCGGAATGAAAAATGCGCATTGCGAGGTCGTGCATTCGGATTCCTCGTCCCGCGAGGTAAAGCGAGTTGGCCAGCTCCTCGCGGACGTCGAATGAGCGTGTTTCCTTTCGGGATATTCCCGTGTAGAGCCTGAACTTCGTGAAGTCGATCTGTGTCTTGTTCATAGTCTGTATGATTGAATGTTCGTTTATGCTTCGTAGCTGAACCACATTACCCATGCATCGAGATTTTTGCTGTACTGAATGGTTACGCATCGTCGCCCGGTCCACGATATTTGCGAACTGGGGTTGTTGCTTCCCGTCACGTAGATGTCTCCGTTGTTTTGCGCATTGATGATAATGCTGTTGCCGCTGTGGAGCTTCCGAATCTCGTATCGTTGGTCCGGCTGCGGATTCGAGGGCAGATAGAATGTCGTGCTTCCTTTCGACGTATTGACGAAAAACACGGTCTCTTCTTCGTTGCCCTTCAGCGTATATGTCCCGTTGTCGTATGATCTGGACATGGGGCGGAATCCGGAGAATGTTCCATTGGGGACATATATCGCGGCATGGGAGTTGTCCCCCATATCGACGACGAGCCCTATACCCGTCGATCCGTAGTGGTTGTATAGGGTGGCCGCCACTTTCCATTTCTCCCGATACATTGTATCGCCGATCATCGCATACGTATCCTTCTTTCCGTTTTTTATGACTCTCGAAGACAGGTAGAAATATTCGGACCCTGTCAAATTTTCCGATCCGATGTATCCGGTCCCGATCGTGAAGCCCGCAATCGTTCCGGCTTGTGCGACCAATTTGCTCGTGTATAGTGTTCCGTCCCCGTATATGCGTGTTTTCGCCGCCGCCACGTTCTGAATGCTGGTAGCGCCAGCGAACATCATGAGAATTCCGTGCGTTGTGTCCTTGAATCCGGCATTGTTGAGCGAATCTACGCCTCCTCCGTATAATCCGGCCACTACCGCCGCGGATGCCGACGTTCCGTTCTTGACGGCCATCAGCTGCGATAGGAACACGCCGTTGTTGTCCACGGTATTGTTCGGGAATACGAGCTTGAGGTAGTCGTAATCCTTCATCGAGGTCTCGATGTCGGCCACCTTTCCGTCGGTGTACTTCTGGCTTACGGCGTTGAGCACGTCGATCTCCTGCGCGTAATACGCCGTGAACAATACGGCCAGTCCGGCGCGGTCGAATCCCGGGGTGTTCGATGCGGTGTAGAGCGCATAGTCGTTGAGCTTCACCCGGAGGCTGTTTACCGCCGCGAGCAATCCGGCCGTGCTGATTCCCGCCGCTTTGGCCATGTCGCGCACCCGATAGTACGATCCGTTCGTCGCCGACAGCGAATCCAGTGACACATCCGTGCGGGCATACCCCGAAATGTTCTCCCATTGTGTCCGTATGGACTGTTTCTCCGAGACGTCGAAGATCGTGTCGTCGTTCATGTCGGCTATCGCCTGCCGGGTGGTCTCGGCCTCCTGCTGCGTGCTGTTTGCCTGCTCCTGAAGGGATACGAGCGGTTCGACGGACGTTTTGATGTCTATTGTCTGCTCATTGACCGTATAGGCTTCGGTGTGCAGTACGGGTGTCCCGGCATTCGTCGCGAAGAACCGATATACGCCGCCGCCCCGGACATATATGTATTCGTTCGATGAGTATCCCATCTGTCCTACGGAGCCGATGGGAGGCGTCTCCGTCCATCTGTACTGGTATTCCTCGATGATCCGTTTGTCGTGGTTAGACCCCCACTGATTCCCGTTGTTGGACCATACGGCCTGGCATGAAAAGCATCCGGGCCGGTTGCTATATGTTGCCCACGCGGGATTTCCGGGCTGCGTGTCGCTCAGATTCACGCGGACGGTGATTTTCGATCGGGCGATGCCGTTCAATTCGATCGTCACGGGATAGTATGTGTTCTGATCGAGCTTCGAGGCGTCGATTAGGGTCTCCACGCCGTTCACGGCCTCGTCGGCGTATTTCTCCTGATCGGCGATAGAGGGAGACCAGGATAGTGCGGGCTTGTTGCCCCGGACGAGTACTGCGCCTTCGTACCGGACCGAGTTTCCTGCCGTTGCGGCGTATTTTCCGGCATAGAAAAGCACTTTGGCTTTCTGCTTCGTAACGTCGCTTTTTATGGTGAATAAAGCAGTCCGCTCTTCGGCCGAAATCTCCACGTAGTTCGCCAGGTCTTTCGAGGCTCCTTCGTTGTATATTCTTACCGAGAGCTCTCCGGGCGTTCCTGCGAGTACCGAGATATTTTCTACGGATAGTGCGAACACCTCGCCGGCCTCGACCTCTCCGATGTCGAAAACCTGAAATTTGTAATTATTGCCACTTCCTGCCGTAACGGTGAACTCTCTGCTTCCGTCGAGCAGGTTTACGCTTCCGATCTGTATGCCATCGACCTTGTCGTCCGTGTACTTTTCCTGATCGGCGATAGAGGGCGACCACGACAATGCGGGCTTGTTTCCCCGGACAAGCATGATCTCATCGAATCGGACGATGTTTCCGGATGTGGCGCCCGTCGGCCCCGCATAAATCAGCAGGAGCGCTTTTTGTGCGACAATATCCGTGTGTACGGAGAATACGGCATTACGATTGTCCGCGGTGAGTTCGGCGCTGTTCGTCAGCCATGTATTCTTATCCTCATTGGTGATTACCACGTTGAATCCTGCGGGTGTTCCGGCAAGAACCCCGATGTTTCCGACAGACAAGGCGAGCTGCTCCCCAGCTCGCACACCTCCGTTTATGGGGAAACTTCTGTGTGTGTAGTTTGCCCCGTCCGGTGCCGTAACCGTTATGCTTTTCGAACCGTCGATAAGGTTCACGGCGGAAAACTGAATATCATCCACCTTCCCCTGCGAGATCGCATCGGCCACGAGGTTCGAGAACCGGCTCACCTCGGCATCGTAGGCCGCGAATGCGGCATTGTAGGCGGATCGCTGCTCGGCCGAGAGCGTCGTGTCCGTGTCGTTGTTCACGGCCACGGTGCCCGTGAGGAAATTCACGAGTGCGGAGTATGCCGCCGCAAGGTCGGCTATCGACACGCCGTATGTCGCGGCGTCGTTCTGATAGGAGGTGTACGCCTCCTGAATCTGCGCGAGGCGGTTTCGCAGGGATGCCTTCTCCTCGCGCGAGATCACGCCGTCGGAGGACATCTGCCGCAGCCGCACCTGACTGTCGTCCACTAACTGCCAGTCTGCGGCCGCTGCGGTTTCCTGCTGCCCCTTGTCGGCATTGGATATATAGACGGTCGTTTCGAGCGTTGCCCCCGCTCCGGACGAGCGGAACCATACGTCGTTCACCGAGTAGGGCACGGCGGGCGTTGTCGCCCCGAAGAATATCCGCGCCTTCGTCCCGGCCAGCCCGAGGGCCTCGCGTGCCGTGGCGATGGCTGCGGCGCCTCCGCTGTCGGCGATGCGCACCCATTGGTAGGCGTTGTTCTCGAAGGCGAACTTGTAGCGCTCGTAGGCCGCCTGGCCATCGACCGTGGTTTTGCGGTCGTAGTAGTCTCCGATATGCCGTTTGCGCTCGGTGTCCGAGGTCCATTGGTTCGCCGGGTAGTTCGAGAGCGTCGGAACCTCTTCGCCGCCCCACGAGACGATCGACCCGTCGATCTGGGCTTGCAGGTCGGGGAGGATCGTCTCATTGATGTTGTTCACGACCCCCTGCAACTCCTGCGAGAGCTGCAAGGCTCCCTGCGAGGCGGTGTTCACGGCCGTGAGCATGTATTTGTTCGCCTCCTCCAAGCGTGTCCCGAAAGTCCCGTAGGCATTGTTGAATAGGGTGTACTTCGCGTCCACGTCGGCCTGCTCCTCGGGGGATGCGATGCCGTCGTCGGCCGCCGTGGCGATCGCGGCGAGCAGATCGGCTGCGGCGGTGTCGAAGGCGCTCTTCGCGGCCTGCAGGTTCGACTTCGCCGTGCCGCCCAGCAGCGGGTTGCCGTATATCTCCGCATAGGCGGCATCCGCAGCCTTCCGGGTTTCGTTCACCGAGTTCGTGTACTTCCCGATGGCGGCCGCCTCGGCGCGGTCCACGATGCCGTCGGCGAATGCCTCGTCGGTGAAGTTCTTGAGCGAATCGACCCCTGCGGCGGCATTGTCCGCGGCCTGCCGTGCGGCGTCTATGGCTTCTTCCTGATCGGCGATAGAGGGCGACCACGACAATGCGGGCTTGTTTCCCCGGACAAGCATGATCTCATCGAATCGGACGATGTTTCCGGATGTGGCGCCCGTCGGCCCCGCATAAATCAGCAGGAGCGCTTTTTGTGCGACAATATCCGTGTGTACGGAGAATACGGCATTACGATTGTCCGCGGTGAGTTCGGCGCTGTTCGTCAGCCATGTATTCTTATCCTCATTGGTGATTACCACGTTGAATCCTGCGGGTGTTCCGGCAAGAACCCCGATGTTTCCGACAGACAAGGCGAGCTGCTCCCCAGCTCGCACACCTCCGTTTATGGGGAAACTTCTGTGTGTGTAGTTTGCCCCGTCCGGTGCCGTAACCGTTATACTTTTCGAACCGTCGATAAGGTTCACGGCGGAAAACTGAATATTCCCGACCTCCTTCTTCGCCTCCTCGGCCTCCTTCCGGGCGTCGTCGATCTGCTGTTGCTGAGCCTTGAACTCGGAGAGGTTTCCCAGCCCGGACGAATCGGCCCCGAACGTGACGTCAGCCTTGATCCGCAGCCTGCGGCGCTCCTCGCCTTCCTTCTTCTGGTAGGTGATCCAGGAGGACTTCGAATCGGCGAGGTCGCGGTCACCGAAGAACATGTCTCCGTAGGCATACATGTACGCTTCGCCCGTCTGGGGATTCACGCCCATGCCGACGTAGTTCTTCTCCGAGAGCGAATAGGCGTCGATATGGGCATACACCTCGACCGATCCGCCGTCGAGCGGGTTGATGACGATGGCCGACTGACGCGTTATGTCGCTGCGGTTGCCGAACTGCGCGATCTCGTCGCCCGCCTCGGGAATGCCCACACCGTCCGCGTCGCTCTTCGACAGCTCGACGTAATCCTCCCCGACGGCCGTGACGAGCCGCCAGTAGTACTTTATGATCGCGTGCTGCGTGGGATCGTATCGCTGACACCGTACCTGGTCGCCGGCCGTGAGACCGCTGTAGCGCCGCCCCTCCTTGTTGTCGTAGTAGCAGCGGAATGCCGTTTCCTGCTCCTCGACGCGCGTGATCTCGCAGCCGCCGTTGGAGAAGACCGTGGCGCCGACGCGAAACGTCACCTGATTGATGACCGCCTCGTTGAAGATGGCTTCCTTGCGGATTTTCAGGATGTCCGCCTCCAGCACGGCGTTGCCGTTCTCGTCGCGGTAGGCGCCGAATCCCGATCCGGAGAAATCCCCCTGACGGAAGTCTTTGGAGACAACCGAACCGCCTATCATGATGTCTTTGTCGAAAATTACATCAGCTTCAACCGTTCCTCCACGTCGTTTATTAAGGAATTCCCGCTCGCTTTTACGCGATGAATAAAGGGTCGTATCGCTTGCCGGGGTCTCTTCCCAAGAGCGAATGATATCCGGAAACTCCGACGACACCTGTTTCGTCAACCGCTCAACCGAGGCGATGTTGCTCTCGATACGGCTGATGCGGCCTGTTGAGAGTACGTCGCTCATCTTGAGTGTCATGCTCCCAGGCCGGACAACCGAGCGCGAGATCGACACGATGCGGGTCTCGCGGAATCCCGTATCGGGGAATGCTTCGGCTGATTCCAGTCGGATCCGTTGCCCGGGCTGCAGGTCGAGAGCCCGGCGTTCGATGACCGTGAAGTCGGTCGGTGCCTGCCAGACGGAGACATCCTTGCGATTGTCGGCCATGAACCGGTCCACAGCCTCCTTGTACTCCAGCTCGGCGGCCGGGTAATAGCTTTCGGGCATACGGATGTTCCAGAGGATGTATTCGTCGCCCGGTGCCGGGATCAACGGCTCGGACGGCAATTGCAGATCGTCGTCATAGGGCCACTGTGTGATGATCTCGAACTCCTTTTTCTCCGTGTCGTAGTTCACCTCGAACTCGCGGCCGCGCAACTCGCCCGACTGGAAAGTCACCCGCTTGACCAGCCCGCCGATCTCGTATTGATTCGGATCGAACGGGATGTCGGGGTCGGTGAAATACCAGATCGTAAAGGGCTCGCCGTCATCGCCCATCGCCTCCTCGTGGCGTACCGTGCCGACCTGTCCGACGCGCCGGGGGAAGATACCCTCGAAAGCTGCCTGCTCGTAGTGCTCGATGATGCCGAGCCTGGTGTCCTGCTCGACATATTTCACCCCGCCGGGCAACTGCAGGCGGGCATGGCCGTAATAGTCGGGATCGATATTGCGCGAGGAACCCACCGGGAAGAGCCGCGTGAAGAACTTCACACCGTCGGCTGTAGTGCGCGAAATGCCGCCTATCAGCCCGTTACCGTACGACAGCGGGATGGGCTCGCCGAACTCGCAGCGCGAGATATTGAGGGTCATGCCGTCGAACCACCATTCTGTTTTTGCCGCCGCGGAGAGCTCGGAAAGTGCATCGGAGGCGTATTTGCCCGTGTATTCGATATCGATGTACTCCGAGACGACTACTTCGCCGACTTTCCATTCTGTTGTACCGGTTCTGCGATTCATGTTCGCGACAATGAGCGCGGCATGTTCGCGTGCCGGAGCAGAAAGTGTCAGTACGGGATTGTCGTCATCCTCCGGATTGACCATCAGGGTTTGACCTGCCAGTCCTTCAGCTCCGGACATACGGATAGAATAGGTCCATTCCCGCCGGGCGTTCATCTGCGGCAGGTAACGTTCGAGAATCCAATAGCGCCGACCTTCGAAATCTGCATAGTCATATACTTCGAGCGCTATACACTCGAACGCAGTAAAGGAGACCGCCAGAATACTCTCTTCCTGAATACCACAGGAACAGGCCCCATTATCTCCGGGAGCGACCGATAATTTCAAACGTCCGTCTTTTGAATATATTCCGAGTTCCATTCGAAGATTGTTTGAACGTTATTTTCCTGTTTGCTGAACGGGGCCGAAAAACGTAGGTTTCGGCTCGCGGAACTTGACTGAGAAAGATGCTGCGATCTCTCCGTTGCCGAATGGGATCAACTGTGAATAATCCGAGAATCCGACGGCGTAAACCCGAAATTCCATTCCCACATCGGCGAGCCGTAGTGTCAGATAGCCGTTGTCTCCCGATTTGAGGAAGTTCACGAATGCGACATACCGAGAAAGGAAGGCCGTATCGTCCGGGGCCGTAATGGCGAACCTGAGCATGATATCCCGGGCATCGAACGCCTGCGTCAGCGTATCCGGTGTCCGTACGCCGTTTTCCTCCCGAAACGAGACCTCGGGTTGTTCCTTGAGCGTCGGCGGTGCAAGCAGTGAGTCGTAGTTGTCGTGTCGGTCCTCGGCTGTCTCTGCAAGGAAAGCCCCGAAGCGGGCATATACGTCCGTATCATTGATGAAAAACAATCCTTCGAGTACTTCCATGTCAGTTTACCTTTAGGCCGTCGCGACGTATCGCTTCGAGCAGTTCATATATTTGGGGTAGCGATCCCGTATGTCCGGCGATTGTTTGCAGTGCGTTCAACGACTGGCCGAGCACCGGAACGATTCCTTCGAGGTTGTCGTCGAAATTCGCCGAATGAATCTGGATCGACGTAACCAATCCTTCGACTCTGGAAAACGATTCCTGCGACACGGTCTGCATCGCTCCGGATTTACCGCTCTGTTGCGTGGTATTTTCCATGCTGTCTATGGAGATACCGCTTTCAGCTGCTATGCGACGAAATTCGGCCCATAGCTTGTTGAATTCATCCTGTTGTCCGAGCGCATCGGTCATGAGTTGCTGCATGGCTTCGGACCATTTCGAGAACCGTTCTTCGTCGGAATAGCTTTCCCTGTTTATCTCATCGAAACGTTTTTCCGCATCCTCGAATACCTGTCCGAGGGTGTTCGAGTAGATCATATCCTTGGCCAGTTTCCGCATGGCCTGTCCTACGCTCTCCACGAACGAGTCGGCCGCATCCGTACCGTTCTCGAACGCATCGACCAAGGCATCGGTCAGTGTATTCCCCAAATCTCCAAATATGTCCTGCAGATAATCGTTTACCGCACCGATGGCCTCCTCGTAAGTTTCCCAGTCGTCGACCAGAGACTTCAGCATCTTCCGGTTTGCAGCTGGCAGATGCTTAAAGTTATCTCCACCGTTCTCGACGAACTCCTTGAGCGCCTCCATGTTGAGTTCCCCGTCGTCGAACAACTCCGGAACAAGGCTTCCCAGCGACTTGTATTTGGCCGAACGAAACCAGGTCGAGTGGCGGGTCTGCACCTGCATGTTGTAGACCGAGTCGGCAACCGTTTCCCAAGTCTTGGCCACCTTATCGAGGTTAGCCAAACCCGTGGAGCCTTTGCTGAACGGCTCGAAGACCTCCTTGCCGCGGGTCATGATCTGCTCCTGCGTTTCGCTCAACCCATCCAGGGCAGTCCGCACGACCTCGACATTCTGCCTGTAACGATCGTATAGCCGATCTCCGAAGATCGAGTCGTAGGTGTCCGAATTGATCTTCGACCGTTCCTTCATGATGCGCAGCTCCTCATTGAACTCCCGGGCCAGCCGCAGGTTACGCTCCAACGAAGTCTCTCCGCCTTTGAAAAGGCTGAAAATGGATGTCAGGGCACTGACTCCAGCTGAAATACCTCCCAAAATACCCGATGCCATGCCAAGTTTATTTCCGTTTGACTTTGCCGTGCGGTAGGCTTGGATGGCATTGACCATCTGCAGCGTCGAGGCGGAAACCTTGCCTGCTACCGAAATGATTTCTCCGGCGGCACCCCCGATAGCTTCGCCGACCTCATTGAATGTATCGACGACATCCGTAAGCACACGGTGTAGTTCCGTCCAGGAGGTCGTGTCCATAGCTCTTTCCTCTTCCTCCTTCTTTTTGGCGTTCAATTCAGCGCGCCTTTTTTCAATCTTCTGTTTCGCTGCCTGTAGTACAGCGATAGCATTATTGTCGCCGGGAATTTCGCCCTGCAAGTTTTCCAACTTTTCTTGGACTTCGATCAATAGCTCATCCAGTTTCTTGACCGAGGCCGTAATGATCCGATTTGACCAGGTTTCGAACTCCGGAAATTGTTCGGCAAAACGTTCCGTGAAGTCATCAAGAGCCTTTTGTTTTGCTCGACGAGCGATCTCTTGGTTTTCCGGATTCGCTGCGAGTTTGGCAATCTCCGCATCGTATTCCCGGGCAATCCGCAATCGTCCCTGCTGGTAAGTTTCGTATTTTTCCAGCAACTTATCGAACGATTCGGTCTCTTTGCGATCTACCTCTGCCAACTCCTGGTCCCGGAGTTCAACCGCACCCGCCACTAAGGCGTCCGTTTCGGCCATCACCGACTTCTCAGCATCGGAACCGATGTTCGCACCGGCAGTGCGCAGTCGTTTTATGAGAGCGAGTGTTTCGTGTTCCTGCGTCTCGTATTCCCGGCGTTTTTTCTCGTAATTCAGACGGATTGTCGCCCTCTCTTTGGCGAAGCCGTCCTCCATCTGCGCTACGGACTGTTCGTCGATTTCTTCCCTGAATTTTCGTTGTGCTTCGGCATATTGTCGGAGAAGCGGTTCTACCGAGCCGGAGCCAACGGTCTTTCCCGATATTGTGTCAGCAGACAGGATTCCGGCATTTTCGAGTATCTTGTTTCCGGCCTCCTCTTCGGATCGCTGTATCTGCAGCAGCGACGACGCATAATTGTCGGTTTCGGCCTTGAGCTTACGGAGCTGTGCTGCTTCGTCCTCGAACGATTTGGCCCGCTCCTCCGCCAGTTCCGAGGCGCTGCGGGCTCCGAAGCGGGTATCCGCAGCATAAGCCGTCATGTCGATCTCCTCGTTTTTACGAACATCCGCAGCTTTATTCTCCAGCTCTTGGGCTTTGATTTCGTATTCGAGGCTTTTCTTGTATTGCTCGGCGGCGAGTTGCTGGGCCGCCACAGCCCGTGCCCGTCGCTCGAGGGATGCGACGAACGCATCGGTATTAGTCACCAGCAGGTTCTCGGCATCGTGCACATTACCCACTGAGACTCCGAGTTTGTCGAATTCGGACTTGTTGTCTTCGATGAATTTTTTCCGGGTTTCAAGATCGTCTCCGAGGGTTTTCCATGCGGCACTCAAAGACCGGACCGCGGCGACCTGTTTGCCGTAATCCGCGGCATCGGCGATCATCGTTTCATTCACTTCGCGTTGTGCATCGGCCATGGTTCGTGCAGCGGCCTCGCCCCGGAACAAACTCGAGACGAAATTTCCGATCTCCCTTCCGTAAGCGACGGACAGGGCTATCCCTACGGCCATGAGCGTTTGGAACGATCCGATGGAAGACAACACCTGTTTCCATACGGGAGTTGCTTTTTGACCACTTGCCGTCAGCATCTCGTATTCACGCCGCGCTCGGGCTAACTCGTCGGTGAAGATCGGCAGGTTGTTCGAGATGGCCATGAAAAACATCTGCGGGCCCATGGACAATACCGGCAGCTCACGGGCAAATTGCTGAATCGACATGTTCAATCCATTATAGGTCCTTACGGCCTTCGGAGCGCTTGCTGGCACCAGATCGGTGCTTTGGGCCGTTGCCTGCAGAGCCTGAAGCTGCCGCTTCAGGCTCTCGATCTGACGGATATTCTCCGTTTGATCCATCTGCGGGGTTTGAGAAATGACGTTTTGCAGACGGGCGATCTCGGCTTCCAAAGCCTGAATGCTCTTCTTCGTCTCCGTGGCGTCCTTCTCCACGCCGTCGATCCCGCCTGAGACTTTGGAAAGCCCCTGGCGGGTATTGTTCTTGACAAGGAATTCGATCTCGACGGGTTTCATTACAGGTTCAGTTTCGATTGAAAGAGTTGTGCGGTATCGGGGCTTTCTCCCGGAGACGTCACACCCGCGCGCTTCGCCGGGAGGGTTTCATAATGCGGCGCATCGGCCAGCATCATCGCAAGGGTTTGGAAGTTCACCTTCCACAGAATATAATGCAGAGTCCATCCTGTAGCCGACGCGATCTGCCAGACGATTCCGAAGGGGCTATGAGAACTTTCGTAAACAGTTCTTAACTCCCCTTTCCTGCTCTTGTGGGGCGGCTCGTCTCGTACCGGAAGGGATTGATCCTTTCGGCCGATTCGATAATACTCGTAAAATCCCGTGTTCCCCGCATCTTGCGGAACCACCGCTGCGCCTCGATCCGATATTCGGGCGGAACCTTCCAGCGGATGAGCCATGCCACGAGCGGTGCCAGCAGCATTCCGGAAAGATATCCCCGGCATATCGTCAGCGCCAGCATCAGCGAAAGTCTCTTTGCATGCTGGCGGAAAAATATACGCTCTTCGTCTTCGGAGAATGCGGCCCATTGCTGAGCCGTAATCCCCAGTTTCAGGTAGTGGCGCACGATACGCATCTGACCTCCCAGGCACGGGCGGCGCATCGTCACCCGCAGAACCCATTCGTGCCTCCGCGGCAGGCGGATACGGAGCAAAGGCAGCAGAATCCCCGCGTCGAGCAGGGCTTCCGCCGCCTCCAGTTCGACATTGCGTTTCATGGCCTAAGCGTTGGGCTGCGAGAGCGACACGGTAGCCTTCGTTTCGGGATCAGCCTCCAGAATGAACTCCAGACTTCCGGAACGGGGAGATTCCCCGTCGTTGGTCTCGGCGATCACCGTGACACGCCCGTTGACAATCTCTACCGAGAATCCTTCGGGAACGGCTCCTACGGAGAACGGTCCGGATGCCTCGATGTCGACGGTCTTGCTCCCGCCGGCCTGTTCGAAAGTGAGCGATGTCGGTTCGGCCTCGATGAACGGCTCCGTAGGCAGAATTGAACCGGGAGAAGATCCGTCCTTCGGCGCCAGGACTTTCAGTCCGAATTCGATGCCCAGCACGTTTTCACCGCCCAGTCCGCCGCGGATCTTCGAAGCGCGCAGCGATACACGCTTGAGTTTTACGGTTTTGCCCGTGCCGACCAGAATACGTACGTCACCCTCGACACGCATCGAATTGGCGGGCATCTGCCACTCCTCACCGACGACCTTCCCGCCCATCAGATCTACGCAGTTCTGGGGGATCATCTCGATCATCTTTCCGGTGATTTCGTTCGTCGCGGCACGCGTTTCGATGTCCAGGACAGGATTGGTACGGATCTGCGCGGCCCACAGCTCGACAGTCTGGGCATCCTCGCCGCTCCAGTCGAGGCCTTCTTCGGAAATGTTGCCGATACGCTTGCCATTGAAATAGACGGCGTCGAGCAGCATCAGGTAGCCATCGTTACGTTGAATTACAGATCGTTTAGACATAATCAGAATATTTTAAAAAGTTTTTCGAATAGGTTTGTTTTGCGGGCCCACCATCCACCCAGGCAGCCTGCCGCGAGTCCGAATGCGAACCACCAACCCCGGTGCGAAGACGTACGGGTCCGCTCTTCCGAGGTGCGTGTATGGTCCGAAAAAGCGATCTCGGCGAGCAAGTCGTAGGCTTGTCGAGCCTCCGAAAGCCGTCTTTCGAGGGAGTCGATCCGTTCGGACTGCCGTGCGGCCGTCGCTTCGAAATATTCCGTACGGCGGGACAGCGAATCACAACGGGCCAACAGACGGAGGGTATCTCCGTCACGGCGTGCTTCGAGAGTCAGCTGTCCGTCGCGTGCCGTGAACGATGCCCCGTCAGGAAGCCTACGGAGGTTCTCTTCCGTCAAGTTCACCCGGGCCGTCCGCTGCGGCACCGGTTCCGTCCGTACCGAGCGTAGAATCGAGTACTCTGTCTGCTGCAGGGTCGTCGCCGTTTGTGTCGTCTGCATGTCGGCAATTCGCTCTGCGACGTGTATGCTCCGTGCGGAGTCTGTTCGAAACTCCGTCCTGCCGCGGATCGTTTGCTTCGTCGGAGCGCATGCCGCCAGCAGAAGCGCGGCGAGCGGCAGAAGTCGTCTTGTCTTCATAACCGGTCTTTTTCCCGATGGCTTTCCGGAGGCGTTCGACCTCCTTGGTTAATCGGTCGATGCGCACGAGCATCTCTTCCTGGTTGGCCTTGAGGTCGACGTTCTCCCTACGCAGCAGGACGTTCTCCTTGAGAATCTCCTTGTTTTCGTTCGACAGCAGGTTGATCGAATCCTGCAGTTCCCGGAGGAAGTCGTTGTTCCGTTTGCGGCGGGAAAAGATCCAGGTGAAGACGCTGCCGAGGAATCCGCCCGGAAGGGCAAATGCCAGTATTTGCATCCAGAAGTTATCCATCGTTGAATCGTTGAAAAGGTCTTTACACTCGTTCGAGCATGCGGGCAATCGACGAGATCAGATCGGCATACTCGGCCGGGTCGGCCGTGCAGTAGCCGGCCTTGGCGATCTCGTAGGCGAAACGCGCCACATCGTTCTTATAATCCATCGCCGGCAAATAGCGGCGGGACGAGAGGATCGCGGCATGGTCGCGAACGGCCTGCTCGAGGGTATCGTAGTCGCGGAAGTCACGGTCTACTTCGTAGCGGAAACGCCCGTCGCGCAGCGGCGTGATTGAATACACCTTTTTGAACCTGCCGCCCTGCCGATCGTCGGGGAAGTATTCGAATGTCCGTACGGTCTGCCGTCTACCCGTCCATTTGTCGCCGGCCGTGATACCGAAGAGGTTGTTGCCGATGGACGAGTCGCCCCATCCGCTCTCGAGCGCGGCCTGCGCCGCCACGAACAGGGGATCCAGCCCCGTCTCGGCGCAGACTCGCTCGATAGCCGGATAGTAATGGCGTTTAAAATCCGCGGGTTTCATAACTATGCGGAATAGGCTGCCTGTTTGACTTCGAGGTTCTTGGTCACCCCACCGAGTTTCACGGTTACCGATCCGGTGCGGGCTTCGCCTTCTTCTTCCTGTGCGGGAACGACGACCTTGAACTGTCCCTGCTCCTTGGTAGCCGTGATCCACGCCGCGGATGCCGTTACTGACCACTCCTCCGAGGATGCTTCGACTTTCACGGTCTGGGTACCCCCGTCTTTGGTGAATTCCGTGAGTGTCGTGGGCGTCAGCTTGACCGTCCGCGTGTCGAGCAGGACGGCGAGCTGTCCCCACACGATGTTGGTGTCGATCTTCATCAGCATCTTGAAGAAGAACCGTTCTCCAGCGTTGGTCACACGGTCGACCTTGATGGCCGTGGTATCGGACACCAGGTTGCAGGCGGCCCAGAGGTTCGAGTCGATGTCGAGGCTGGCGACTGTCGCCACGATCACTCCGTCGGGCCAGTTTGCCAACCCTTCGATGCGCTTGCCCTTGAACCGGGGCGCATTGACGGCCGTGGGGTCTTTGCCTTTCGACGAATCCGTGATTTCATCGTCGTAGGCATCGAGGTCGTTGGCCGACATCAGGAAGCAGAAGTTGGGGTTGTTGCGCATCGCCGCAGGAACCTTGGCCCATACGGCACGCAGGCGTCCGAGCTGCTTGGTCGACGTCGTGGTGGCCTTGATTGTCTCCGAGTCGGTGAAAATGCGTGTCAGAATGCCGTTGAAGAACTGGTCCTCGCCGTCGCCCTGCACGCCGTTGATGAAATGGTAGCCCAGTTCGTTCTTGGCGACCTTGGCGATTTCGAGCAGCATCTGCTCCTGAACGTTGGACGGGAGCTCTCCGAAAACCAGTTCACCGGTAGGCTGAAAGGGCTTCCAAAACTTTTCGAACGAGCGCGGATTGAATTCGGTGTAGGCCATTACGTCCTGCGGCTGCAACACGCGTTCGTCGATAGTGAATTGACCTTTCGAGTTCGCCTCCGTAGGCTGTTCGACGCGTTTCTGGAGGATCTTCGAGAGCTGCATGCGCGGGATCGAATATTTGTCGCTCACGTTCTGCTCCATATGGATGAGTCCGCGCTCGAACAGTTCGTTGCCCGTGGTCACCAGCGTCAGCAGGCGGTTCAGAAACTCACCGCCGTAGTTGGTTTGAATAGAGGGGTTCTGTGCCATAATCGTATGAATTTGATGTTTTGGGGAATCAGCGTCCGAGACGTTTGCGGACCTCTTCTTTGCGCTCCTCGAGGGGATCGGACTGCTCCCCGTCGCCTTTGTCGAGTCGGTCGATGATGCGACGCTTGGGCTTCAGCGAGTCGAAGTACGCCCGGGCCGTCGCTTTGTTGGCCCGCAGCATCGCCAGCGCGTTATCCTTCTGATCCGCGGGGATGCGGCCGTCCTGAACATATTCATCGGCCATGTTGCGGATCTCTGCATCCTCGGCTTCCTGCTCCCTGCGGATGAACTCTTCGTTTTCGGCTTTCAATCGGTCGCGCTCTTCCTTCAGGGCGTCTCGCTCGGCGCGCAGAGTCTCCGCTGTGGCAGCTTGGTTCTCCAGTTCGGCCACTTTCTCAATGGCTGCTGCCTCGTCGGCGCAATCAATGAAGCGCGGACGGGCCTTGAGTTTGTTGAACATAGTCTTGTCTTTTGAAGTTTGTGTTTCGAGTGAATTGATATATCGCTGCGTATAGGCCTCGCAGATCTGCCGGGGAGTTACTCCCGACGGTGCCATATCATCCGGAGCTTCAGTATCGAATACCTCGTCGACAAACCCCAGGCGCAAAGCCTCGGAAGCCGTCAGCCAATGGTCTTTTCCGTCGAAATAGGAGTTCCGAATCTGTTCGGTGCTCTGTCCGGTTCGCTGTGCGTAGATGTCGCACAGGATCGCTTCGAGTTGTTCCATCTCCGCTACGTGGTTCCGGATCTCTTCGACGGTTCCTTCAGCATATCCCCGAACCGAATGGATCATCAGACGGCCGTTCGAGGCGATCTTCACTCGACGTCCGCAGCCGGCAATCACAGAGGCAGCGCTGGCTGCCAAGCAGTCGATGTAAATTGTGATGTCCGCCCGCGAAGCGCGCAGGGCATTGAAGATCGCCAACGCGGCGTACACTTCACCGCCAACGCTGTTGATACGCACGTCGATCCGGCGGCCTTCGCTCTCGGCTGTCATCAGCTTCTTGACGATGTCCTCGGGCTGTATGCTTCCCCAGTCCCCAATGTCGCCATAGAGCATGATGCAACACTCGTCGGTGCCGTCGATGATGTCCACGATTCTGTGCTCCATGATACGTTAGATTTTGCCGCAAAATTGAGCGCTATTTCATCGCTTTGCAAACCGACAAAACATGATGAAACTTTATAAATCAATAATATGATTATAAAATCGGTTTGCTGTTCCAGCAGTTTGAATCCCTCCTTTTTAGATGTCATTTTTGCATCAAAATCCGACGACAGATGAGTGCGATATCCCGACAACAGCAGAAAGAATTCGCTCGTACGCTTTACCTGCGCGAAAACCTCACGCAGGCCGAGATCGCCGAACGTGTGGGCGTCAGCCGCCAGACTATCATCCGTTGGATGGCCGCCGAGAAGTGGGATGAGTTGAAAGCATCGATCTCCATGACGGCCGAAGAACAGATTCGCAACCTGCACCGGCAGATCATCGAGATAAACACTACGATTCTCAACCGGGAAACGGGAGAGCGTTATGCCAACGCCAAGGAAGCCGACACGATCGTCAAGCTGACAACGGCGATCAACAAATTGCAGACTGAGGCCGGAATCCATGAGATAGTGGGAGTAGGAGCCTCGTTCATCGACTTCCTGCGTCCCGTGGATTTGGAGAAGGCCAAGGAGTTCACCCGATTGTTCGATGCCTTCATCAAGGCCAAAATGACTAAACGATGAAGCAGGTCGACCGCGATGCTCTCCGTTACTGGGAAGATCTCAAACAATCCGTCTACAACGCCACCACGATCGACGAGGCTATGACTCAGTCCGAGATCGAACGGCACCGTACACAGTTGGAATCTGACCCGCTGACATGGTTCCTCTTTTTCTTTCCCCAGTATGCCAAGTATCCTTTCGCCCCCTTTCAGGTGCGGGCCGTGCGCCGCGTGCTGGCACATCCGGAATGGTTCGAGGTTCGAAGTTGGAGCCGCGAGCTGGCGAAATCCACCATCGGGATGTTCGAAGACCTTTACCTTGCGCTGACACGCCGAAAACGGTTCTTCGTGATGGCCAGCAACACCCGGGAAGCCGCCGTGCGTCTGCTGATGCCTTACCGCGCCGAACTGGAGGCGAACCGCCGCATCAAACAATACTACGGGGATCAGCCGACGCTCGGGAAATGGTCGGAAAACTTCTTCAAAGCCCGCTGCGGCGCAACATTCATGGCCATAGGTGCCGGGGAGACTCCGCGAGGCGTCAAGAACGAGTCCGTACGTCCCGACGTGTTGCGCGTCGATGATTTCGACACTATTCCCGATTGTTTGAATCCCGATATTCTCGGTAAGAAGTGGGCATGGTGGGAAAAGGACCTCTATCCGACCCGTTCCGTCTCGGAAGGGACGCTGGTCGTGTTCAACGGCAACATCATCGCCGAAGACTGCTGCGTGAAACGGGCCGGAGCCATGGCGGACCATTGGGACATCGTAAACCTGCGGATGGTCGACTCCAAACGACCGAACGGAGTCGCAGATTACCGCGACGGACATTCCGTATGGCCGGAGAAGAACAGCGAGGAGATGATCTCACGCGTGCTGTCGAAGATGAGCTACGTATCGGCCATGGCCGAATATTTCAATACACCTATCGCCGAAGGCAAAATCTTCGAATGCCAGTTCTTCGGGAAGGTCCCGCCGCTCACGAGATTTCCCTTCCTGATGATCTATGGGGATCCCGCGCCGTCGCAGCGGCGCACTGCAGCAGGGGGATCGTATAAGGCCGTATGGCTCACCGGAATGTTCAACGATGTATTGTACGTCATCAAAGGAAGATTATTCCGCGGGTTGAACGACGATTTCATCAGCGCCTATTTCCATTTGTTCCAATATGCCGGGGCAGGAATGAAGGTTCCAGTGTACTGTTTCATGGAGAACAACTCCCTGCAGGACCCATTCTTTCAACAGGTGTACAAGCCGCTGCTGGCGCTAAAGCGCCGGGAAACCGGCATCAATCTCTCGATCCTACCCGACACGGCGATCAAGGGCGACAAGGCCGCACGCATCGAAGCCAGTCTCGAACCGCTCAACAGAGCCGGGCAGCTCGTATTCAACGAGGCGGAGAAAGACAATCCCGACATGCAGGAGCTCGTGAAGCAGTTCCGACTCTTTTCGATGAAGCTCTCTTATCCGGCCGACGGCCCCGACTGTATCGAAGGCGGTTTCCGCATGATACGCAGCAAACGAAGCGTCCTCGCTCCTGTAACGATCGTGGCAGCGAAGGACTATCTGATCAACAAACACCTGATTTGACATGGCTGAATTCATTACCCCCGACGACTATGATGCCACCGTGCATCGGGAGATTCTCGACTCCTTGGTTCGCGAGGACCGGAATGTTATCGAGATCTGCGAAGACCGCGCGATCGACGAGATGCGCTGTTATATGTCGCAGGTATACGACTGCGACAGCATCTTCTCAGCATGCGGAGAACAACGCAGCCAGCTCGTGCTCATGTTCGCCCTTGATATCTCCGTGTATCACATCTTCTGCATCCATAATCCGCACAACATGTCGCAGATACGCATTGACCGCTACGAACGGGCCGTCGAGTGGCTGAAAGGAATTCAGAAAGGGCAGATACGTGTCGACGGGCTTCCTTCGGCTTCTGTTGCCGAAGGGGAAAGTCCCTCGACGCCTTATCTGGTGTCGAGCAATCCGAAACAACATAATTTCATGTAAGCCATGACCCGAAAGAAAGACAAGAAGGTGACCGTGGGCTCCGGGCAGGCTCCCGCGACGATCATCCTTACGGCGCCCCAGATCGGAGGTGTGGATATCGCCTCCTACATGCGTGCGATCCGCGATGCCGACCGGATCGACTTTCCCGACAGGGTGCGCCTGTACAACCTTTATATTGACTTGCTCAATACGGATGCGCATCTCAATGCCGTAATCAACAAACGTCGGGCGGCGTTGCTTGACCTGCCGGTCGTCTTCCGCCGCAACGACCGTGTCGACGAGGCGATGCAGGAACACCTGCGGTCCCCTTGGTTCGGAAACTTCATCCTCGACATCCTCGACGCGAAGCTGTGGGGGTTCTCGCTCTTCCAATTCCGGCGCGACGGCGAATGGATCAACTACGACCTGATTCCACGCAAACACGTAGATCCCGTACGGCGTTTGATTGTCAGGCGCGAACAGGACATCACAGGCGACAGTTGGGACGAATATGCGGATCTGCTTTTCGTTGGGAAACCCCGCGATCTGGGATTGCTGGCGCAGGTGATGCCTTATGCCATTTACAAGCGCAATTGCCTGGGATATTTTGCTCAGTACACGGAACTGTTCGGGCAACCTCTGCGGGAAGGGACGTACGACATATACAACGACGAGGCGCGCCGGGCCATGCTCCGCGACCTGACGGCGATGGGCGCCAGCGGAATATTCCTACATCCCGAAGGCACTGAGCTCAAGCTGCACGAGGCATCCCAAAAATCCGGAAGTGCTCAGCTCTACGAGACCCTGCTGGACTACTGCGACAACGCAGAGAGCAAGGCTCTGCTGGGAAACACCCTCACCACGCAAACCGACGATACCGGGACGCAGGCACTCGGAACCGTACACAAGAACGCCGAAGAGGCCATAAACCACATGGACCGACTCTACGTGCTGAACGTGCTGAATTACGACATGACGGAGATTTTCGCCGCGATGGGCATCGACGTCGCAGGAGGAAGATTCGAATACGAACAGCCCAAGAACATCGACCTGACGGCACGAATCGGTATCGATCGTACACTACAGGCCATGGGGTTGCCCATCGGAGACGACTATCTCTACGAAACCTACGGCGTGGAACGCCCGGCCGACTATGCCGAGATGAAGGCACGAATGTCGCAAAACCGCGCCACGGAAGTCATAGAGGCTGCCGGAGCATTTCCGCAAAACCGCATGACACCGGGATTCTGGAGCCGCATGCGCGATTTTTTCGGCTTCGCCCCCGACCGCGATGCGGGGGCTTCAGGGTGGTAATGGAAAGTCTGTACGGAAATGCGGTCGCGAAAACTGCGGAATCTTTCGACTCGACGGTTCTGATGCGGATGCTCCGCGACATCTACGAAAAGAAATTCGATCCCCGAACGGAGATCAATCGCGAAATGTTCGAAGAGGTATGGAACGAATTCAACCGCGCTGTAACGGACGGATACGGCAAACCTGCCCATGCGGAACCGGGATTCGACTTCTATCAGGCACTGCGCCGCAGCAATGCCGTGTTCTCTGCTTTCAAGGTGCACCGCATGCAGAACGATATGGCAGCGCAACTGCTCGATGCCGACGGAAAGCTGAAATCATTCGAGACGTGGCGTCGGGACATCGCACCGATCTCCGACCATCAAGTAGGAAGCTGGCTCCGCACCGAGTACGACACGGCCGTGACGCGGGCGCATCTTGCGGCTGACTGGCAACAATTCGAAGCCGAAGCCGACCTGTTCCCGAATCTGGAGTGGCTCCCGAGTACCAGTGCGGATCCGCGACTCGAACACATGGCCTTCTACGGTCTGATTCTGCCGATACACCACCCATTCTGGCGGGAATATTTCCCCGGGAATGTCTGGGGATGCAAATGCGGTATCCGGTCGACCGATGCCCCGAGAACCCCCGAAGAGCGGATTCCCGTCGCATTGTCCGGAAGCGGCGCCGCTCCCGGGCTCGACGAAAATCCGGCCTATACGGGCGAGATTTTCAGCGGTACGCACCCGTACTACACCGAAGCATTGAAAGGCGCCCGAAAAGCCGCGGAAGTACTCCTCGACGAGATATTCCCCGATTATGCCGATGTGAAGGTCGTACCCCGACACACCGAAGAGTATACAGCACGCGTGAAGGTGCTGCGGAGGTTGGCCGGCCCGCTCCGGGAAAAGCCGCTGACGAATTCCGAATTCGGACGTTCGATCGAAGTGACTATGCGTGGCATCAAGGAATATCTGAACCAGCCGCATGCGCACTATGCGCACAAGAACGAACTGCTGCTGAACATGCGGGAGGTCATGCGGCGGGCCAGATACATGGGGGCCGTGCCGAACTTCAAAGAGGTGCCCGGTCTGAAACGTTCGCATATCTTCGAGATCCGGATTTTGGGAGACAGGAGTTGGATCGTCGTGCGCGAGACCACGGACGGACAGATTCTGTTTTACAGCATATCGGACTCCCCGAGGATTCTGGAGGGTGTGAAAAAGTGACGACCCCGAAACCATTCTCGCGGAACTACAATCCGCGCCGCAGGTCTCGAGGCCGTCGTTACAATGCAAAAATAAGATGTTTTTCGACGGATTCCAAATAATTTTTCGAAATCCGTTCAAAGAGCGATAAAATGACGATAGAACAACTCCGAAAAGAACTCAGACAGTTCCAAACCGCGGCCCGAAAGCTCCTGCGCGACGAAATGCCCCCAATTATCGGGCGGCTGGCCGTGAATCACTACCGGGAGAATTTCCGGAAGGGCGGGTTCGTTGACAGTGCACTCGAACCGTGGCCCGTCACCCAGCGACAACAGTCGGGAGGGAAATTCGCGGCACAACGCTACGGGCCATTGTTGAGCAGCCGCAACCACTTGATGAAATCGACCCGCTACGAGACGTCCGCTTTCCGGACCCGCGTGTTCAATGACGTGGACTACGCCTCCATCCACAACAGCGGAGGCGTGACGCATCCGACCGTTACGCCGAAAATGCGGCGCTTTGCGTGGTACCGGTATTTCGTGGCCGGGGGCGGCAAGACGAAAGCGCCAGACCGGACCGAGGCGAACGAAACGGCGGAAATGTGGAAAAGACTTGCGCTGACGAAGAAAACGAAGCTGACGGTGCGCATTCCCAAACGGCAGTTCATCGGGCCGAGTGCCGCACTTACCCGTCAGATACTCCACAAAGGAGAAGAGAAACTTCTTAAAATCATGCCGAAATGAACGAAGTATTGACCGAACTGATCGCACGCTTGGGGCAGAAAGTTCCCGAGCTGCGCTTGATCGACGAGGATTACGGACAGCTCGAACCGAATCCCGGTGACCAATATCCCGTGGTATTCCCCTGCGTGCTGTTAAGTGCCATAGGAGTAGAATGGGCCGATATGGGGATACCGGGACCGAACGTGCAGCGCGGAACGGCCGAGATCACCGTACGGCTGGCCATCGACTGCTACGACGACACACACGCCGGGTCGGGAACCACCGACCGGATCGCCGCCCGGGCACAACTGAACCGTCGCGTGGTGAAGGCTCTGCACGGGTACCGCCCCAAAGGCTCCATCGGCCCGATGTCGCGGGTACGCAGCGACAGCTCCACGACGGTCTATAACTGGAAGATTTACGAAACGACGTTCCGATGGACCGCGAAGGACGACCTCGGAAAACCCGAATGACGACTATTCGCCGGCGAAGAGCGCCAACTGGGCCGCCGTGATGCGCGGCTTGCGGACCTTCGGGACGGGCTGCACCTTCAGTTCCCGGCATTCGCGACACGCCTGGCGGATGATCGCCATGATGCGCTCCTCGGAGAGGAAGAACTCCTGCTCCGAGAGGATTTTCAGCGCGTCGTCGAAGCGCAGGCGCTGCAATTCCGTCCAGTAGTAATACCGGCGGATCAGCGCCGCATTGCGCTGCTCGATCAAGTGTTTGTTACGACCGCGGGGCATGGCTTCGAAATCAAAGTATCCTCCCTGCAAAGATACGATTTTTGTATCTTTATTTTTCGAATATATTCAGTTATTTAACAAAAACCGCCGGATCAAATCCAGCGGTTCAACAATTTATCGGGAATGGCTTAATGTTCGGTCATCCTGCGGGCCGTTTCCCATGAAGGCATCATGTCCCCGAGCAACTGCGGAAGGTAGGCGAAGCCGTCCTCCGGGCAGTTGTTTTGATCGACGAGGCTGATCAGGTAGCTGATCTCCTCGTGCAGTTTCATCCAGCTTTCGACGGGATTGCCGCCAGTATGCACTTCTATCACGTAGCTGTCATGCTCAAAGCGTACCATTCGAACCTCCTTTCTCGACAGTTAGTCGTACGGGCTGCGCTTCGCGCAGCAGTTTGCGGAAATCGGACATGAACGCTTCGCGGCGCTCTTCGTGGCGCACCTGCATGATCTCGGCGTAAAGCCGGAACAGCTCGCCCTCGGTGACCATATAACGTTTGCGGATTTTATTGTGTCCCATGATGATTTACTTGTTTGAAGGTTCAACGGTCGGATCGGTGTTTGCGGGCATTCTGATTTCCCAAAGAACCTCCGCTACCGCGGTTGAAATGCACCGCAGGAAGCCGCAGCGGCGCGGGTAGCGTCGCAGATTCGCTCGTGAGCAGTTGCGCCATCTCGCGCGGAGAGCAGTACAGACGATCCGCTTCCCGGTTGGCCTGTGCCCGCTTGTAAAGAGCCATCAGGATTCTGCTGCTCTTCTGTCCGCCGTTCAGAACGCGGCTTACGGTCTGACGCGATACCCCCAATTCCAAAGCGACGGCGATCTGGTCCCCTTGGTGAAGACTCTCGCCGATAAGCCACAGCAGGTGGAGAATATCCGCCGTGATCTGTTCCCCACGACGGGGATAACGTATTGATTCCCGTTTCCGGACCGATGGCAATTCGTAACGTCCCGTTCGGCGAAGAGTCGGCAAGACCTCTGAGGTCACCCATTTGCGGATGGCTGCGGCCTGTGGTTTACGAGATAAAAAGATGAGATGGTAAAACCCACTTTCATTTACCAGATTAACAATTCGTTGCTGACCTGCCCTATTTATTGGATAGGTCAGCTTTTCATCATCATCAAGTGATTTCAGCCGGTCTGTTGGATTGGAAAGGTCGAGTAATTTACATACTTCGACGGCAATAAAATAGGGATTGTTGTCGATTACCACTGGTGACAGCGTAATATCGCTGTCATTCCAGACAACCGGTTTGCAGTACGTAACTGCGTCTGCATTCTTATTGGTAAGCATAGAATAAGAATTTACAATAAAGAGAACGCCCCCGTAGATGTGCTTACCACATATACGCAGGGCGTGAATGCTGGCCGGTCGTTTCCTCCCGACCCATCATAGGGGCGTTCCTTTATCGAGTCAAAATCGTTTTTTTGATCTTTGCCCTCGATTGTATATGTAGTAAGCAAGGGCAAATATAGAAACAAATTTCAAATCGAGCAACTGCCGTTCAAATTATTATTGTTTTTCGAATACCATACCGCGTTCATCCGTCATCTTATCTCCGTTTACGGATAATTGCATGGTTGCAGTTTCTCCATCCATAGAAACTTTACACGTTACCGTTGGCGGAACATAGCTATACGTTCCTACGGCTTCTCCTTGATCCGTCGTCGTTGATCCGCTTTTTTCCAGATAGACATAAACGCATTTACCGTCACGTTGGAACTCAATGGCTTCAATCCATAGCAAACCGTTCGATTTTTCCTGATGAACCCAAAATGTTCCTTCAAGCAATTCATTTTGTACGTTGTCCTCATTGTCATCCGAACAACCTACGGTCGAAATGGCAATCATGGCCAGGAATAAGAAGAAAATCTTTTTCATAATGAATTTAAGTTTTGGTTATACAGGGCAAAGTTATGAAATTCCCCCCCCCAACAAATCTTTCGTGATTTTTTGTTCCCGGCGGCGGAATCGAACCGCCGCAGAAAACCGTTCGGGATTATTCCATTGCGGCCATGGAAAGTGGGAGCGTCTGTTTTACGCCCTTCTCGTCCTTATATGATACGGAGATGAACTGACAGGTGTCCACGGGTCGGTATGCGCTTTGGATGATATCTGTGGCTTCGATAAGTTGGGGATACCCCGATCTGCGGGCAATCTCACGCAACTGGAGTACTCGACTGGCCTTGAGGTTTCCCTTGCGGTCCTTCGCCAGCAGGTTCATCACCATCTCGGTCAGGGCTGCCGAGTCGGCATCCTTTGCCAGCGAGCGGATGAACTCCTTGACCTTTGCTACGCCTACCTCTACCGTATCGTCCCAGCCGTCGTTGGTCCGGTTGCCCAAAGCGATGGTCAGCCGACCGTCGGAAGTGGTGAACTGGTCGCTGTGACGATCGGATTTGGTCCGGAACAAATCCTCCTTGAGCCGGATGAGCAACTCGGCATCGGCAAACACTTCGTCCTTGAGACGCCGCATTTGCTCGCTCAGTGTCTGTAGCCGTGAGAACTTTGTACGGCAGAACTCATCCACGGCGGACTTGTAGGCTGCGATATCGTCTTCGCGTTTCTGTTTCTCGGCACGCTCTTCGGCCTCAAGCTGCGCCTTCAGTTCGGCGCGCTGCGCTGCTGTCATTTTCGAGATGTCCATATTACAAGGTTATGTTTATTTTAGTCACACACTCATCGTCACAAATTGCCCCCATGAAACTCACGCGTCTATGGGTTCCGATCTGCCCGCTGATTTTATCCAGGGGCAAATTGTTTTCATGTGCGAATGCACGGATCAGACTGTCGATCGTTTTTTCGAGTTGCATTTTGGCCTCGACGAGGTTTCCTACTGTATTTTCCATAATTTTATTGATATAAAGGGTTTAGGTGTTTGGTTGATTCTGTCGCCGATTGTCGGGCGGCCTGTGATGCTTTCCATAATACCGAATCCCGGTGTGTTTCAGGAATCCAGTGCGGATATGAATCGGGTAGCGGATCATGGACGTAGATTCGCCTTTCGACAATTACTGGAGTTCTCCGACACGGGCAGCACCCGACCGTCAGCAGACAGCATAAGAAAAAGATTATTTTCATAGTTTTTTCGAGGTTTTGCGAGAATCTCGCTATTTTGCCAAATCATTAAATTAATTCTAAACACTCTTTAACCTTCGCCACCACTCCAATCTTCACCCGTTCGGCTTCTTCTTTGGTGTCGAACTTTAATACCATTTTTTCGCGTATTGGGCATCCATTGTCCCGCCAAATTACATCGACAATAAGACACCAATTATTATCCCAAAAAACGGGTTCGCCGAATATCTCTGCCACATAGGCATAGATTTTACGGGTAACTATTTGACATATTAAGCAGCTCATTTTACCAATTCTAACTCATACGCCACGACCCACGGATTCGATGCCCACGTTCCTCGGCCGGATACCTTGTCGATCAGCGCGGCGAAGGCTTCGCGGGGAGTATTGAACCATAGTCCTGTACCCTTATGGTCAATATATCCATACATCCCAAGTATAGATTCTGCGTAGGCTTGTCTAATCCCCTCCTTCAGGCAATCAGCGCCCGAAATATCTTGCAACTGCTCACATCTTATTCCGGTGATTCGTATTTGGTGGGGCATCAACTGCGGATCGACGAACATCTTATTTCTCCATCCCGGCAACTCTGTTATGTATGCCAGTTTGTATCCATGTACCTTCGAAAGTTGTAACAAATACGATCCTTTGTCATGATATATATTGGCTAAGTCCTCGTACCTTTGCGCCACGGCCACGATCTCGCCAACCTTGTATCGGCATTTATGTCTAAAAATTTCAACACCTTGACGGCACATGACAATATATCCGGCATCTTTCTCATAAAAGAATTCTTCAGCGCTATTAGCTGCTAATTGGAATTGATCGCCTCCCTCAATCCGTCTCGTATTTGTCTTTATACCCTCGATCGCTGCATCCGTCAAGGCGTATCGGTCGTTAAACATTATCTTTTTCATATATCTATCGTTATCTGCTCTGCTGATTTATTAATGGACAACTGATCCTCTCCGGGCAGATCATACCCGAATCCATATTCACCCATCCAATCAATTCTTATGTCGTAATCCTCAGCCCCATTCTCTACGGCCCATTCGTAAAATTCTTTCGGTGTCATATCATCCTTGTTTTAAGTTGTTCAGTCGGTCTATCTCGGCTCGTAGTTCCTTCTGTATTTCCTTAAAAACCTCATGGATTTTAGCAGTATTCCACATCAGCTTTATACAAATTATGAATATAACGACCCCGAATACGAACGTAAAAGTATTTCCTGGGTCAGTAATGACTATCTGTATTCCGTGTTCCATTACATACTCAGTTTTTGGCTAAATTCGTCGGCTATCTTTTGGGGCATATCGCCTTGAAAAATGCCGCCCATCATTTCCTTGACAATCTTATGCGCTTTCGCCCGCATCCGCTCCTCGGTTTCCTGCTCGGCTAATTCGACGGCGCGGATGGCATTGTGAAGCCGAACAACTAATTTCGGCGCCCCGAATTTTATGACGTCATCGACTTCCTCGACCTTGCTATCCATGTATGATTCTGCTATCTTGCTTTTCATCGCTCACCTCCTTTCAGAAATTCGGGGTTGTCGTGGATGTTGCCAATCACTTCGCAACATTGATAAAGCCATGCCTCGTTTTGGCTCTCAGCCAAGGCCGAATACGGATATAACGGGGACCTATGGTCATAGCCGAACGCTACCGGGTTATCCTCGAAAGCAAGGCCGCCGGGAACTCGGAAGATAGACCGCAAAACTCCGCTACTATCTTTGAATATATCTCCTTCCCAAACCTCCTGCCCGTTCTTGTCTTTCAGTCCCGTGTACTGCCCGACCGTGGCGGGATCGACCAACACGATACGGAGATATAGGTCTGCATACAATCCGTTGCCTGTGTAATTTTTACCGTGCACTCCGATAGAAATATCCCTATCATCGTACTGCAACAGGTCGCCATACTCCCATTCCCCATTGTCAAGGCGCTTGCCTCTATATTTAATCGTTCTCATACCTTTGTTTTCTGTTTTATATGTTCAGCTTATAATTGTTGGATAGAACCCATTCTATCGCCTTCACACAAGATTCGACGAGTGAATTTTCTACAAATAAAACTGTCTGTAAATTGTCATAACCGTCTCGCCCTTCATAATAGATAAATTTGTGGCTATTTTTAATCTCCTCTATGTGAATATGTAAATCGCCGCAAGTGATCGGTAATATGGCGATCAGGTCCGCGATCGTGAAGGCGGGGATCAACTCTTCCACATGTATAATGGGCTCGTCGCCCTTTATATAAATATCATATTCTCCTATACGTATGAATAGGCCGGCTTCAATATCAAATCGATACATCGGACACCATATCATGCTGGCCTTCTCCGCCGGCACGCCCAGTTCGATCAATCGCTTCGACTGCTCGATGCTTGTTACTTGCTCTTTCATCCCTTATAGTTTTTAAATTCTACACTCTTGAAAATTGCCTTATGATTGCACCATCGGGCCAATCGCTTCTGCTCTTTTGTCGGTTCGATATTATTGTCGAAATCCCTGTATGGTTGCGCGAACGGAAGTACTCCCAATTTGCGCAAGGCGTTGATACGTTCCAATGCGTCGCCTACATCTTGAATCAAACAGTAAACAAAGATTTTATAAGGCTTAACACCTCTATGCCCCAATTCCTCCACACACTTTACCACCGATTCCAACTGCGACATCCTGTCACAAGCAAATCGGATATGATTTATCCATTTCACCCGCGCCAGCAGGTCGAGGATGTAGGGATCATCGCACGCCCTCCGGGCATCAAGCCCCTGGTTGAAATCAACCGAAATACCCATCCGAACAATCTCTTCGATCTGTTCCAGTCCGAAGCCAGAAGCCAGCACATTGTTGTCGAGCAAAACAGCCCGGCGTTTATTGCCGATGAACTCCCGTATCGGGGATGCCGGGCGGCGGTCGTCATCGGTTCCTTTGCGTTTTCCTGCGAGCGAGAACGGTTGACAGGGGAAACCTCCGGTAAGCACGTCGATACGGTCCCGCCACTTGCTGAAATCTGATTTTTTAATGTCTTCATATTGTTCTGCATCGGGGAAATGATATTTCAGCACTTTGCGGCAAAACGAATCTATTTCGCAGTTGAAGGCGTTCGTCCAACCCGCCCACTCGGCCGCCAGATCGAAGCCGCCGATGCCGCTGAAAAGAGATGCGTGGGTCATCGTCAAAATAGCTTATGTTGTGCCTGATGCCATTGAAGCCTCCGTTTGGCGCCCTCGTAATAATCTTTGTCGAGTTCTATGCCCGTCATTTCGAATCCGAGATCGTCGCAGGCTATGCATATCGAACCGCTGCCCAGATGCGTATCGAGAATCTTGTCGCCCGGTTCGGCATAGTTCGACAGCAGCCATTTATAGAGCGCTACGGGCTTCTGGGTGGGATGGATACGACGCTCATTCAGCATTTTATTTCCTTGCTGGATGCGCCCTTCGGAAATAGATTTTCCTTGACACATTCCGTTCCACATGAATGCAAACAGGCGAACCGTATCAATCAAACTGCAGTAGGCTATTTCGCAATCCGAAAAAGAGCTCTTCCCATTGACTTTATCCCATACGATGCGGCCGGGGCCGAAGGAATAACAGAAATAATTGCATCCCCAAATGATCTGGTTTTTCGATACACGCTGCAATTCCATGAAATAGTCTTTATCGGGAACTGTCCAATGTTTTGCCTCGTAGGCTGATCGTTTTACTCCTATCGACGATTTAGAAGTTCCATAATAACCCAATTTCTCAGGACCATCGAAATAGGGCGGATCGACAATCGCCAGATCGAACGATCGGTCTGGAAACTCTTGCAGGAGATTCATACAATCAGCGTTGTGCAGTGTAATATTTCCTAATTTATCCATCTCTAAAATTTGATCTTCGATTACGGCACTTCAGGTCATCCTCTTGGTTAACTTGGTATCTGATCTGTGCGAATAATTATCGGGATCATTGCTTTTCTGGGACGTGAGTACCCTTTACGGCCCATAGCTTCGAGTTTAGGAATCATCAATTCCAATTCTGAGAGCGAAAGACGGGCGAATTCTTTTCCGGCAATGCGATTGCTCAAACAGAATGTGTCAACAATGTCCCAGTCCGATGTGTCGATTCCAAGCCGCTGCATCCGGTGCAATACGGCAGACCTCAAACGCTTCCGTTCACGGTGGAATTCTTCGCTGCTCATCCCGGGATGTTCGAGTTCCGCTTCGATCGTTCGGCACATAGCCTCGTATTCCGACGTCCGCATATCGCGCAGAGAGGTCGTGCGGCCTTCTGTAAACCGTGCGACAAGAGTTTCCTTGATCTGGCTTCGATCTCCCGGCATTCGGTTCAGGAGTGCGTAAAACCGGGCGTAACTGGTCGGTTTGCGTTTCATGGGACTATTGTTTTGTGAGATCTTCTATTCCTGCATGGGCCTCGAATGTCTCGGCCAGGAATATCCGCATCCGTCGTTGTCTGGCAATCAGATATTCGAGGGTAGCACCCTTGCTCTGCTGCCATCCGGGGAGCATATAGATCGCATCGCACCGGAGCAGCATGGCAATATCCTGCCCCATCTGATCCTCCCATTCCGTGTCGGCTGGCAACCCGTTGTTCATCGGATTGACCGGAATAAGTCCGAATTTGCGGATTTTGGCCTCCGCTTCACCGAATTCCGCCTGCGCCAGCTTGGCGGGACGTCCCGATATGCGGCCACTGATGTATAGTTTCATCACTTCTCGATTTTTGAAAATGGTTTCTGACTTTGCGGTGTCCCCCAATATTCATCTGCCTTCTCGTGCCAGATAGTATACTCTCCAGTCGGACCGAAGAAACGACCGTTACTGAATGCCTTATACCCCTCTACCCAAATTTTCAGTCCGGCATCGTACATTACCGATCGGGCGGCCCGGCCCGCCGGTTGTTTTCCGTCGGCATGGCTCACGAAGACGAGCATCTTGTCCGGATGCCGTTCCTTGAATGCGATGTACTGACGGTAGTCGAGTTGTGTGTACTGGAATGAATCAATGATGACGAAGTCCGGAGACTTGCGCTTCGACAGCCGTTCGTCGAGTTCTTCCATGGATTCTCCGGCTACTACCTGGAACCGTCGTCCGCAATCCTGCATTGCATGACGCCGCAGAGTATTGAGAAACGATACGGAAAGGCCTTCTTCGAGCGAATCGTAGAGCACACGTCCGAAGGGCGTCAAGGCTTTGCCGAAAGACATGACGGCAGAGGTTTTGCCGTTTCCGGATTTTCCCCAAAAGAATACGACGCCCGTGCGGTCTATCTCACCGACGCAGTCTCCCCATCCGCCATCGGGTCGAATCGTATGGCGACGAATCGTGAGAGCCTGGGTTACAGAAAGAGATTTAGCCATGATAAATGGGTTTGAACAGGATTCGAAGTGATTATTTTACTGCAATAGCTGCCAGTCTTTTCTGTTTGTGAATCTCCCGGCGTACACGCCGAAGGTCGAACTCGCATCCGGCAGCATCTTTGACGACTGTTTTAACCGTCCGATCGTCCGTCAGACCATTTGCACGGGCGATTGCGGCGACTTCATAGGATGAAGCCGGCGTCAGTTCGATGAATTTGCGGCAGATGCGCGAATGGATTTCGTCGTAGCCTTTCTTGTTGTACGAAAGTCCTATCTCCATGCGTCGTTTGATATAGTGCGTAGAGATGAACACGATGCCGCAGAAATTCTCCAGCCGGTTGTAGATCGTAATGAAATAGTAGAAAACCGAATCGGAGAGTTTGTCCCCTTCGTCGAATATGAGCAGCGGAGCTTCAAGCGTCAGCAGATGCCGTGTAATCCGTTCGAGCAGTTCGTGCATGCTCCGGTCCGAAATGCCGATGCCCAAGGCTCGGGACATTTCTCGGATGAAGTCGATACGGTGCATGTCCTCCGAACAGGGGATCACGAAAACGTTTTCGTGTTGCGATGCGTAGTCGCGTGCCGTTGTCGTTTTCCCCGAACCTGCCGGAGCGATGGCCCATGCAACATTCTGGAATTGCTGTGCGTCGGAAAACAGTTCGGAGAGTTCCTGATACATCCTCGTCCTGCAGAGCTGCCATCCTTCGGCCCGCTGTCCGGAGATCTGCGCCCGCAGCTTCACAAACATCTCGTCACTGATTGACTCGTACCGGCCATTGAGAATCGTTGATACCGTGCCGGCCGAGATCCCGATCAGGGAGTTTGCTGCTTTGTTTTGGCTCGGGTAGCGGCCGACATAATTTTGGAGCAGCTCGCGAATTTCGTTTTTCTGTTCGTTCGTAAGTTTCATATCAGAATCGGTTATAAAATGATGCTTCATCGAAAGTCATATTGCTGATCTGTTTCTCGGTCTGACCGATTGAAATCGGTTCACAGCTTTCCGCCGCTTCCGTACCGGTAGGAGTCAGCGTATGGACCGCACGTGTGTCGTAGAGACGTTCCTGATCCCGGCGCGATAGGCCTTGTAGGCGTGGTGTACGCAGTCCGTGTTGTTCCGGGGCAACGCCGTGTTCCAGTTCGAGCCTGTATCCTTCCATCTGACGTAGGATGCGCTCTTGTTTGTTCGCTTCGAGCATCGCCCGCAGAAATATCTGTTCTTCGGAGGACTGCTCTTGAATGGCCCGGTGTACGGTTGCGTACGGTCCTGCCGGGACGACCATCCGAAGGCCGCCTACTGCCGGTTTTGTGCAGAGCCATACCTGCGTCATATCGTCCGGATCGTAGCGGACAAAGAATTTGCGGGTCGTATTCTTGCGCCGGAACTTCATATCCGGAAGTCCTGCCGCGTCGAAGACTTCGTAAGTGTAACGTTGTCCTTCGACCTGAATGGTAATACCTGACGATGTGAATTCGCTCGGACGTTCTGTCTCGCGCCAGAACATTTCCATATAGTCGTATCGGGATAATGCCGGAGCCTCGGGATTCTCCGAGCGGAGATACATCTCCCGACGGCTCATTTTCGAATCCGGATGACGCATATCGTTCCAACGCTCCCGATAATCGGCATACGCCCTGCATAATTCCTCGAAGGTGTACAGCCCGTCCGCATTGGCTTCGACAAATTCGAGATTAGGGCGCGAATCGCGACTCGTAGCCGTGATATTTTGTCCTGTGAATCGCCAGTCGGCATGCAGCACTTCGCGCTGGAATCGGCCGAAAAGCGATTCGATCGTCTTGGCCTGCGGCGTATGTGGTGCCGTATTGCGGCTGATTCGACAGATTCGGGACATGAATTCCTTCGATTTGTCCGTTTTCTGCCCTCCCTGATTGTCCGTAACAATCTCGAACGGTTTATGTCCGGCCGTCTCGACTGCCATACGGAACGCTCTGCGCTGCATCTCGGCATTCTCGACCTCCCCGATGCAATAACCCAACAGCATTTCGCTGTAGGCGTCGATCACCTCGTAGACCATTGCCGTTTTCTTGACCAAACGCCCGCTCTTGTCCCGTCCTTTATAATAAAGGTTCAGCTTCGTACCATCGCCATACCACAAGGCATCGCGAAGAGCCGGCATCACCGTTTGCTGCTTGCGGTCGAACTTCTGGCGTGCAGCCAGTTCTCCATAGACTGCCGCCCACCATTTCGGTGCAATATCCGGACGATCCAGGTAGGCTGTGACGGAATTCATCGACTCAAGTGTTTTCCATCTTTTTTGCTCGGCCCGACGATTGTACTCCTCGAATATCTGGCGAAGCGTATAGACCGGTATGCGACTACGACGCAGTGCGACCAGCAAACGCCCTCCTTCCGGGGTTATTTTGGATTTGTTCGCATTGCAGAATTTTTTCGATACGAGACTTGCAAAACCTTCACGCTCATAGGCTCTCAATTTATCCTTCAAACGCGCGGCATTCTCCGGAAGCGTGTGGTGAAAGTCATTGCGCATCTGTTCGGCCGTGGCGAGGATATTCTCCCAAATAATCCGGGTCGAGTTTTTAAGACGGTTCCGGCCGATCCGCTGTTCCTGAACCTTTTCCACCAAAACATCGAGAACCGACGCGTTCAGCGTATACTCCTCGATCTTTTCGGCTGGAAGCCGCTCTCCGTTCGGCAATCGGAAGGAACCTTCTTCCAAGCCCGCAAAGAATCGGCGGGCCGTAGCATTGATCGTAATCATCGGTTTGTTGTTGCTTAGCAATTCTTCCGGATCGCCGTATTTGGCTTCGAACTTATGCCGGAAGCGTTCCGGCAATGATGGGTATTCGATCAGAGCACAACAACCCAGTCCTTTACCGGGGCGAAGGATATTGAGTTGTTTACGACGTACAAGATTCCGATAATTATTCATGGTCATTACCGGTTCCCCATCATCGCTACGTGTCAGATCCTCTACTGTAACTACTATCGTATGACCAAATCGTTGCATCGTTTTACTTTTTTACCGCTCCTGTGTTGGTATCGCTCCGGATAATACTTTTGTGTTTTACGGAAAAATTAGGGAGCCGATTGTCATCCCTGATTTTCCAACTGTTTTGCTTCCCGCCACAGAACCCAGCTTACCGAACCACTGATTACAGTGGTAAGCAAGTGAATTGTATTCCCGGCACACATGCCAAGAACGCCTCCAAACGCCAACAGCCCGAATATCGCAGCCCCGACGTAGTTTTCGCGAATGATCCACCTATTGTTCATTGCTGAGTAGGATTTTGGTTCGGTTTTAAGACACCGCCCCGGTCGAGGGCGACCTTGCGAATCTTTTTCGCGAGGTCTGTATTCGTCTTGCATGATAACGCTCTACGGATGGTGAGCTGGCTCACATTGAAGATCTCGCCGAGCACCTTGCGCTCTCCGTACTCAAGAATGATTTTTGCCATAACTTGCTTTTTTGCTATATTTGTCCGCCAGTTACACATTGGAAACCGCATTGCAAATATAACAAATATATTCCCTAATTAGCAAGCGAAATGACAAATAAATTTGGTAGTATTAAAGACAGAATATTACAACTTGCTGAAAAATCAGGACTTGGAAAGAAGAAGTTTTGTGAAAAAATTGGTATGTCATACTCTAATTTCACGGGAAAAGCCAAAGACACACCTCTTAATTCTACCGCAATAGGGAATATATTGTCTATAATTCCAGAGGTCAATCTTATGTGGCTTATTACGGGGCAAGGAGATATGCTGCGTCTCGATGAGTTTGACAGTACAAAGTTATCGGACAAAGAGACGGTGGCGCAATTATTGACTTATCTTCGGGAAAAAGATGCTGAAATCAAAGACCTTGCAAAACAAATAGGACGTCTCGAAGCTGAAAATGAATTGATAAAAGCGGAATCGGAATCCCTCAAAGCTGAAATCAGAACAGCAAAAAAGGCCCCTTCTATGGATGCCGAGGATGCCATCTCTGCCGCTGCAAACGAATAAATAGCATGTGCGTAGTCCCCAAATATTGAAGCACATGATAATTCTTTCGCACACATAATTTGCATGATTTTTATGCGTAAACATGCGGCAAAATGCTAATATGCAACGTATTACATATTTAAGTTGAAGTAATGCAATGTGTATTATCCATCCATAAAACCGCTATTTACATGCTATTTTTGCATAAATACGACCATTATGCACACACTAATACAAATAAATATATGTTGTAATTGAACATCTAAACGAACATCTAATATATCTTTTTCGTTTTTACGGACGTGATTAATTGAACATCTTAGTGAACATCTTAATGAACATTTAAACTCAAAATGGGCCATATTGCTGGAGTCAGAAAATCGGCTCTCTGAAGATGATTTTCGGACGATTGAACGGTATTTTGAACAGTTCTTGAAGCATACTCGTTGCGGGAGTAACAACATAATAAAACCCCACCATAATCATCATTTTACCGATGTATGGCGGGGTTTTTCCATACGGTATCGAGGATATCATCGCCGGAATTTGAGCTGTTTTGATAGCTTATTTCGGGGCGTGTAATATTTTCCGCTCAAACGGACCGTTTAAAGGCATGTCAAAGTAACACGAAAGTATCACTAAAGTCGCATTTCGATCGAGCGGCTGTTCGGGACGGTCTTGTGCTTATCTGTCTGTGTTACACGGTATTTACGGGTTTATTGCTCTCCTCAGGTTTGTCACATTTCGTTTTTACCCCCACATCAGCAAATGCCATCGGACCGGAACACCCCGTCCTTCCGCCCGTCCGGACCAGACTCCCGGGAAACGGGGCCGTCCGCCTCGCCGGTCCGCCTTCCGCCCGGGAGCAAAATCCTACGGAAAACGCAGATCTCCCGGCCCGGCCGAAAGGCCCGTTCCGGACCGGCTCCGCACCCACCCCGAATGCCTCTCGAAAAACAGACACCCCCGGCCGCAGGGCCGGAGGTGTCGCGAATTTATCCGGGAATATCGGGCTCCCGCCGAAACCGGGACCGGATCAGCGGACCTTGAATCCCTCGTCGGCGCGGACCGGAATGGGCAGGCTCGCATAGTAACCGCTTTCGAGCTTGTCGCGCACCGACTTGAACGCCTCGAGCGTATAGTTCACGTCCTCGAGCGTATGGGCCGCCGTCGGAATCACGCGCAGAATGATCTCGCCCTTCGGGATCACCGGATAGACGACGATCGAACAGAACACGCCGTGGTTCTCGCGCAGATCGACGATCAGGTTCGTCGCCTCGGGAATGCCGCCCTTCATGAAAACGGGGGTCACGGGCGAATTCGTCACACCTATATTGAACCCGTTCTCCTTCAGACCGCTCTGCAATGCGCGGACGATCTCCCAGAGTTTCTGCTGGTACTCGGGGTGGTTGCGGATCAGCTCCAGACGCTTCAGCGCGCCGATCACCATGGGCATCGGGAGCGACTTGGCGTAGAGCTGCGAACGCATGTTGTAACGCAGCAGGTTGATCAGCCAGCGGGGGCCGCTCACGAATGCTCCGATGCCGGCCATCGACTTGGCGAAGGTGTTGAACAGCACATCCACGCCGTCCACCACGCCGAAATGCGAAGCCGTACCGCGGCCGCCCTCGCCCATCGTACCGAAGCCGTGCGCATCGTCCACCAGCAGGCGGAACTGGAAGTCCTTCTTCAGCGCCACGATCTCGTCGAGTTTGCCCAGGTCGCCCTTCATGCCGAACACGCCTTCGGTGATGACCAGCACGCCGCCGTTCTGCTCCTCGGCCAGTTCGGTGGCGTGTTTGAGTTGCAGACGCAGCGAATCCATGTCGTTGTGGCCATAGACGAAGCGCTTGCCCTTGTGCAGACGCAGACCGTCGATGATGCAGGCATGCGCCTCGGCGTCGTAAACCACCACGTCGCGGGGGGTGAGCAGGCAGTCGATGATCGACAGCATGCCCTGGTAGCCGAAGTTGAGCAGGAAGGCGTCCTCCTTGCCGACGAACTCGGCCAGCTCGCGTTCCAGCCGCTCGTGGTATTTGGTCTGGCCGCTCATCATGCGCGCTCCCATCGGAGCCGCCATGCCGAACTCGGCGGCGCCTTCGGCATCGGCCTTGCGCACCTCGGGATGGTTGGCCAGTCCCAGGTAGTTGTTCAGGCTCCAGTTGAGCATCTTCTTTCCCCGGAACACCATGTGGGGACCGATCTCGCCCTCGAGTTTCGGGAAGGCGAAATAGCCGTGAGCGTACGACATGTACTGACCGATAGGTCCGCCCGCATTTTTTTCGAGGCGTGCAAAAATATCAACCATATTTATCTGATTTAATGTAATTTAACCTCCATTTTCGTTCGATTCGGACACACAAAGGCGCGAATCGAACCGATTCGGCAGTCAAAAGTAGCCGTTTTTTGTACCACGGGGATGCGTATTTATACTTATTTTTCGCCCCGGATACCGGACGGAGCGGCCCGCCGCGCAGCCGTTCCGCCCGGAGTGTTCCGCGAGGCGGGTTTTCCGGCGCTCCGGAGGACATATTCCGGGAATTTTCCCTATTTTTGCCGTATGACCTCACTCTATCACGACATCATCTTCGGCCCGGTGCATTCGCGGCGGCTGGGCCTCTCGCTGGGCGTCAATCTGCTGCCCACGGAGTCGAAACTCTGTTCGTTCGACTGCATCTACTGCGAATGCGGCTGGAATGCCGACCACCCCGGAGCGCGCCGGTTCAACGCCCGCGACGACGTCCGCCGCCTGCTCGGCGAGACGCTGCGCCGCATGGTGGATGCGGGCACGCCGCCCGACGTCATCACCTTCGCGGGCAACGGCGAGCCGACCATGCACCCCCGGTTCGAGGAGGTGATCGACGACACGCTGGCCCTGCGTGACGAGCTGTGCCCCGGAGCGAAGGTCTCCGTGCTCTCCAACGCCACGCAGCTCCACCGCGAGGAGGTCTGCCGCGCCCTGTCGCGGGTGGACAACAACATCCTGAAGCTCGACTCGGCGTTCGATGCGACCGTGCGCCGGATGAACAACCCGCAGAGCCCCGCCTACTCGGTCCGCGACACCGTCGAGCGGATGAAGCGTTTCGGGGGGCGCATGATCCTACAGACCATGTTCCTGCGCGGCGAGTGCGGCGGCGCGCCGATCGACAATACCACCGAAGAGGAGGTCGCGGCATGGCTCGCCCTCGCGGACGAAATCCGCCCCCGGCAGGTGATGGTCTATTCGCTCGACCGCGACACCCCCTGCCAAACGCTCGAAAAGGTTCCCCGCGAGGAGCTGCTGGCCATCGCCTCCCGCGTCGAAGCCCTCGGCATTCCCTGCTCGGTCGCATGATCCGCTCCGTCACGATGGGAGCTCCCGCCGGCCGGGCGTTCGTTCCCGAACCGTTCCGATCTTCCGAAATTCCCCTGCCATGCAGATTCTGATCTCCTGCGCCAAGACGATGACCGGCACCGCCGCCGTCGCCGCGCCCCGCACGACCCGGCCGCTCTTCGAGGCGGAAGCCGCCGGACTGGCCCTCCGGCTGGCCGCGCTGCCCGCCGGGGAGCTGGAACGGATACTGCGCGTGAACCCGCGCATCGCCGCCGAAAACCGCCGCCGCTACCTCGCCTTCCACGACGCGCCGCAGCTCCCGGCCATCGCCGCCTACACGGGCGTCGTCTTCAGACATATCGCCCCCGCGGAGTTCTCGCCCGCGGATTTCGCCTACGCGCAGGAACACCTCAGCATCACCTCGTTCCTCTACGGACTGCTCCGTCCGCTCGACGCCATCCGCCCCTACCGCCTCGAAGGGAGCGTCGCTCCGCCCGGCGAGGAGGCGCCGAATCTCTTCGAATGGTGGCGGGACCGGCTGACCGGACCGCTCATCGAACGGGTCCGCCGCGACGACGGCGTGCTGGTCAATCTGGCCAGCGCCGAGATGAAACGGCTCTTCGACTGGCAGCGGGTCTGCCGCGAGGTGCGGGTCGTAACGCCCGAATTCCGCATCCGCGAAGGCGACCGGATGAAAACCGTCGTCGTCTATGCGAAAATGTGCCGCGGGGAGATGACACGCCATATCCTCCGGCATCGCATCGCGGACCCGGAGGGGCTGAAAACGTTCGAATGGGAAGGATTCCGGTTCGACCCGGAACGCAGCCGCGGCGACGAGCCACACTTCACGCTGCGATAGGTCACCGCGTCTGATCGACGAACAGGAGCCGGTCGGTGTCGTACCCCCGGTCGGAGGCCAGCTTCAGAATCCGCTCCAGCGTCTCCTGCGGAAGCGACGGCGTGCGCGAAAGAATCCAGAGGTATTTCGGAGAGCCGCCGCCGACCAGCGCCCAGCCGTAGTCGTCGCCCAGCGCCAGCACGTTGTAGTCCGAATAGAAAATCCAGAAGAACGACACCCGCAACTGCCCCGGCCTGCGGCCCGGACGGGCCCTGCCCACGGCTTCGCGGCGGCGGCCCGAGGCATCCGCGCCGCTATTGACGACTTCGATGCGGCCGGGTGCGAGAAGCCGGTATTCGGCACGCACCTCCTGCAGTCCCCGCTCGAAACGGTTGTCGTAACGGGCGATTTCGTACCACGTCCCCAGATAGCGTCCGAGATCGAACGACGAGACCGGCGCCGAGTCGATCCGCGCCGAACGGCTCATGCCGTAGGTCACCGCGGCCGCCATCAGCGCCACGAGCAGACAGATAATCACGATTTTCATACTCCGCGAACTTTTTCCGAAACGCCCCGCAGAATCCGTGCCGAAAGGGCGTCGCGTCACTTCCCGGCCGCCGCGAGCAGCGCCCGGAGGACGGCCTCCTCGTCGTATCCGCAAAGGGCCTGCAACTGGGCCGGCGTACCGTGTTCGACCCATTCGTCACCGATGCCGAGCGAACGGACCCGTACATCGTATCCCCCGGCGTTGAAGAACGCCGCGACAGCCTCGCCGACACCGCCGCGCAGGCAGCCGTCCTCGACGGTCGCCACCCGCCTGAAGCGGCGGCCCGCCTCGTCGAGCAACGCCTCGTCGAGCGGCTTGACAAAGCGCAGATCGTAGTGCGCGACGCTCACGCCCGCCTCCGCCGCACGCTCCGCGGCCCGGGCGGCGGCGTTGCCGGCCGTACCGACCGTCACCAGCGCCACGTCGGAGCCGTCGCGCAGGCGGCGTCCCCGCCCCACGGGCAGCTCGCGGAACGCCTCGCCGCGCCACGGCAGCCCCTCGCCGCAGCCGCGCGGATAGCGGATCATGAAGGGATGCCCCGACCGAAGGGCCGTGTACATCAGATCGCGCAGTTCGGGTTCGTTCATCGGCGCGGCGATCACCAGCCCCGGCACGGCGCCGAAGGCGGCCATGTCGAAGACTCCGTGGTGCGTCACGCCGTCCTCGCCGACCAGGCCGCCCCGGTCGAGGCACATCACCACCGGCAGGTCCTGGATCGCCACGTCGTGAATCACGTTGTCGTAGGCGCGCTGCATGAAGGTCGAATAGATATTGCAGAAGGGAACCATCCCCGCGGCGGCCAGTCCGGCCGAGAAGGTCACGGCGTGTCCTTCGGCGATGCCCACGTCGAAACAGCGGTCGGGCATCTCGCGCATCAGAATGTTCATCGAACAGCCCGACGGCATGGCGGGCGTGACGCCCACCACGCGGGCGTCGAGGCGGGCCAGTTCCAGCAGCGTCTCGCCGAAGACGTCCTGGTAGCGGGCCGGGCCGCCTTTCGGGGCGATCCGCTCGCCCGTGTCGGGGTTGAAGCACCCCGGGGCGTGCCACACCGACTGATCGTGCTCGGCCGGAAGGTAGCCCTTGCCCTTCACGGTCATGACGTGCAGCAGCTTGGGTCCCTCGATGTCGTGCATCGCGCGCAGCGTCCGCACCAACTCCCCGAGGTTGTGGCCGTCCACCGGCCCGAAGTAACGGAAATTGAGGCTCTCGAACAGATTGCTCTTGTTGAGCACCCCCTGCTTGACGGCGTTGCCCGCCTGCTGGCACAGGCGCAGCAGACGCGGCGTATGCGACAGCAGGCCCCACAGCCGCTGCTTGAACCGGTTGTAGTGCACCGAGGTCGAGATCTTCAGCAGGTAGTTCTTCAGCGCGCCCGTCGCCTGGTCGATGGCCATGTGGTTGTCGTTGAGAATCACCAGCAGGTCGGTCCGCTTGCTGGCTCCGGCGTTGTTCAGCCCCTCGAACGCCAGGCCGCCGGTCATCGAGCCGTCGCCGATCACGGCCACGACCTTCCGCCGCTCGCCCCGCAGCTCGGCGGCCTTGGCCATGCCGAACGCCGCGGAGATCGACACCGAGGCGTGCCCGCCCCCGAAGGCGTCGTACTCGCTCTCGGCCATGCGCGGAAAGCCGCTGATGCCTCCCAGGCGCCGCTTGGTCCGGAACGCCTCGCAGCGCCCCGTGATGATCTTGTGGGCGTAGGTCTGGTGGCCGACGTCCCAGACGATCTTGTCCTCGGGCGTGTCATAGACATAGTGCAGCGCGGCGGCCAGCTCCACGGCGCCGAGGCTCGAGGCCAGATGGCCCGGATTGACCGCGCACTGGTCAATGATATACCGCCGCAGCTCGTCGCAATAGCGGCGCAACTCCTCCGGCGAGAGCTTTTTCAGATCGCGCGGCGAGGAGACCGTATGCAGCAATTCAAAGTTTTCCGCCATTTTCTGTTCACACGGGACGCGCGGCGCACGCCCCGGACCGGGGTTATTCCTCGCAAAGATAGTGCAAGAGCGGCGCAATGCCAAATTTTATTCGGCGAATCGCCCGCACGGAGAAGAGCGCCCGGAAAGATCGGAACCGATTGCGGATTATTCCGAAAATTTTCCTATCTTCGCGATACGATAAATCGCCACGGACCATGAAATACAAGCGAATACTTCTGAAACTGAGCGGCGAATCGCTGCAGGGACGCGAGCAGTACGGGCTTTCGCCCGCCGTGCTGCAATCCTACGCCGAACAGATCCGCGATGCGGCGGCGGCCGGCGTACAGATCGGCATCGTCATCGGCGGCGGCAACATATTCCGCGGCCTCACGGGCGCCAAGCGGGGTTTCGACCGCGTGAAGGGCGACCAGATGGGAATGCTGGCCACGATCATCAACTCGCTGGCGTTGCAGTCGGCGCTCGAGGACAACGGCGTGAAGTGCAAGGTGCTCACGTCGATCCGCATGGAGCCCGTCGGCGAATACTACTCCAAGGCCCGCGCCATCGAGTACCTCGAGGCGGGTTACGTGGTGATCGTCGGAGGCGGCACGTCGAACCCCTACTTCACGACCGATTCGGCCGCCGCGCTGCGCGGCATCGAGACCGAGGCCGACGTCCTGCTGAAGGGCACGCGCGTGGACGGCATCTACACGGCCGATCCGGAGAAGGACCCCGCCGCCGTGAAGTTCGACGAGATCACCTTCGAGGAGGTGCTCGCCCGGCGGCTCAAGGTCATGGACCTCACGGCCTTCACGCTCTGCCGCGAGAACCGGCTCGAAATCGTCGTGTTCGACATGGACACCGCGGGCAATCTCGGCAGGGTACTTGCCGGAGAGGGAATCGGAACACGCGTAAAACCGTAACGATGAAGACGATCCGAAAGAAGAGAAAAAGCGACCGGTCGCTCTGGATACTGCTGGCGCTGATCGCCGTCGTCCTGGCCGTCATCCTGCTGCTGCCCTCGTGCGGCGGCCGCGCGGCGAAGGGCGGCACGACGGAAGAGGAAGCCGCCACGCTCGTCCGGGCGGGCGACGAGGCCCCCGATTTCACCGTCACGATGTTCGACGGCTCGCAGGTCACCCTCTCGGAGCTGCGCGGAAAGGTGGTCCTGCTGAATTTCTGGGCCACGTGGTGTCCGCCCTGCCGGAAGGAGATGACGCGCGTCGGGAAGGATATCATCGAACGCTTCGCCGGCCGCGACTTCGTCTTCCTGCCCGTATCGCGCGGCGAAGGGCGCAGCGCCGTCGGGGCGTTCCGCGAAAAGAACGGCTACGACTTCCCGATGGGGCTCGATTCGACGAAGGCCGTGTTCGGCCTCTACGCCTCGAATTACATTCCGCGCAACTTCCTGATCGACCGCGAGGGCAAGGTGGTCCTGGCCTCCGTGGACTACGACGACGAGGAGTTCGACGCCCTGCTGCGCGCCATCGAAAAAACGCTCGAAAATCAAACCCGATAGAGACTTATGGATACCAAGACGATTCTCAACGAAGCCTCCCTCCGCATGCAGAAGGCCATCGACCACCTCGAGGAGGAGCTGCTCAACGTACGCGCCGGCAAAGCGTCGCCCAACGTGCTCAACGGCGTAATGGTCGATTATTTCGGCTCGCAGGTTCCCGTGTCGGGCGCCGCCAGCGTCACCGTGCCCGACGCCAAGACCATCCTGATCCAGCCGTGGGACAAGAACATGCTGCGCCCCATCGAGAAGGCGATCATCGACTCGAACATCGGACTGACGCCCTCGAACAACGGCGAGCAGATCCGCCTGTCGATCCCGCCCCTGACCGAGGAGCGCCGCAAGGACCTCGTGAAGCAGGTGCGCGGCGAGGCCGAAACGGCCCGCATCTCGCTGCGCAACGCCCGCCGCGATGCCGTGGAAGCCTTCAAGAAGGCCCAGAAGGAGGGTATGCCCGAGGACGAATCGAAGGACGGGGAAACCCAGTCGCAGAAACTGCTCGAAAAGTTCACGAAGCTCCTCGATGAGGCGATCGCGAAGAAAGAGAAGGAGATCATGACCGTGTGACACGCACCGTGCGCACCGCGAAAAAATCCGGCCCCGGCATGAATCGGGCCGGATTTTTTCATATATTTGCCCGACCCAACCCTTTCGACGTCATGAGAAACCTGCTTTGCAAAGCCGCGCTGCTCCTGCTCCTCGCACCGCTCGCCGGGCCGCAGCGCGCCGCCGCCCAGGGATACGTGAAACTCAACGCGCTCTATGCGCTGGTCGGCGTGGTGAACCCCTCGGTGGAGTTCGCCGTCTCGCCCAAATCCACGTTGCAGACCGACATCGTCGTCTCGCCCTGGAAGTCGATCAACAGCAAACACATGCTCTTCGCGATCTTCATGGGCGAATACCGCCGCTACTTCAAGGAGCACAACCGCGGCTGGTACCTGGGAGCCAACCTCGGCATGATGGCCTTCGACATGTCGAAACCCTACATCGAGAACTGGTCGCTCAAGTTCGAGGACCGCTACTGCAAGGGTTACGGCATGATGATCGGTCTCTGCGTGGGCTGGGAACGCCAATTGGGCGAACGGTGGCTGCTCGACGCCTTCCTGGGCTGGTCGTGGATGGACAGCCACTACAACGGTTACAGCTTCGACGGCGAGATCGACATGCACCCCCACCGGCCGGTGCAGCCCGAGCATCCCGACCCGTTCAACGGCTCGTCGGAATGGTATCCCAACAAGATCGGCGTCTCGATCGGCTACCGCATCTTCAAACCCCGGGAGCGGTGACCGCCGCCGCACGAATACCGTAGCGGGAGGCCCCTCGGGACCTCCCGCTACGTTTTCACCGGCCGTCGGAACGGGCAGCTCCTGTCCGTGCGCCTTCCGCCCCCGCCGCCGCGATCCATACCGCCAGTTCCTCGAGCACTTCGGGGGCCACGGTCACGCCGATCGTCTCGTACTCGGAGACGTCGCCCGTCGTGCAGGGTTGGAACAGATGGTTCAGTCCCCCGTACTCCCGGACGGTCAGCCGCTCCGAAGAGGCGAGCAGCCGGCGGATCGCCCCGAGATTCTCCGCGGCGTCCACCTGCCGGTCGAGCGATCCGTTGAGCGCCAGCACGGGGCGGCCGCCCGCACGAGCGATCGCCTCCGACGGATCGAAGGTCAGGAAACGGTAAACCCACGCATTCGAGGCGGCTTCGTCGAGCAGCGCCAACAGCCTCTCCCGGACGGGCCGCGGCAGCGACACGGCCGGCTCCGCGGCCGCAAGACGGGCCTTCACCTCCCCGCACTCCGCCGCCAGACGCTCCTGCGGACGTTCCCGGACCTCCGCATAAATCCGCTCCAGCAGCGAACAGCACGCCTCCGTCAGGGCGGTATCGAACCCCTGCAACTCCATCGCCCGGCGGTTCTGCCGGAGACTCGCCCGGTCGCCCCGGACGGCCAGCCCCGCCATCGACACCACGAACGCCACCCGCGGCTCCTCCGCAGCAGCCAGAAAGGCGACCGTCCCGCCTTCGCTATGGCCCAGAATCCCGACCTGCGGCGAACCGGAACCTACCTGTGCACGCAGGAAGTCGAAGGCCCCCAGCGCGTCGAGCGCGAAATCGGCCGTCGCGGCACGCTCCAGCAGACGCCGCCGCTCCTCCTCCGGCACACCGAAGCCGCGGTCGTCGTAACGCAGCACGGCGATCCCGCGGCGCGTCAGGAAATCGGCGATCACCAGGAAAGGCTTGTGGCCGAACACCTCTTCGTCGCGGTTCTGCTGCCCGCTTCCGGTCACCAGCACCACGGCGGCCGCAGGACGCTCCCCGGCGGGCAACGTCAGCGTACCGCGAAGCGTCACGCCCTCCGCCCGGCTCGGAAACGACACCTCGCGGCTCACATAGGGATAGGGCGGCCGCGGCTCCTGCGGCCGGGCGGTCGCAGCCGGATCGCGGCGTCTGAGCAGCAGCGAGAAATCCATCCCGCCCTGCCGGAACACCCCGACGAGCATATCTCCGGGCAGCAGCGCGCCCCGGTAGGAGGCCTGCAACGCCGCAACGCCGAAGACGACCTCCGAACCGCCGACGGAGACCGAATCCACGGGAATTCCCCGCACACCCTGATCGGGGCTGTCCAGCACGGCCTCATATCCCCGCTCCGAAGCGGAAACGCGGAACAGCAGCCGCACGCTGCCGCCATTGACGGAGAGCGCACCCTCCCACACGCCGGCAAAATCCTGCGCCGCGGCGCAGAGCGGCACGAAACAAAACGCGAAGAGAACGAACAGTCGGGATCTCATGGATACGGTATTTTTCCGGGGCCGCGACGATGCGGCCCTTTTCGCAAAGATAGAAAAAAACGCCGGACATGCGCCGGGCCGCCGGAATTTCCGACCGGCATCCCGCCTCCGGCACGCCCGAAATCTCCGAGACGGCCCCGATGCGACCGGAAGGGCGGGAACGGTCGTGACGGCCCGGACCGACCGGAAAACGATGCAACGGAACGGACGACTCCGACCGGCCGCACCTCACATGCCGCCCCGGAACGAAAAAGCGGGAGATCCCGAAGGACCTCCCGCCGGCGACCCGGATCGACCGGGCGGCGATTATTTCAGTTTCGGACCGGCAGCCACGAGCTTCTTGCCCTCCTCGTTGCCGGTGAACTTCGTGAAGTTCTTGACGAAGCGACCTGCGAGGTCCTCGGCCTTCACGTCCCAATCCTTGGCACTCTTGTAGGTGTCGCGCGGATCGAGGATCTTGGGATCCACACCCGGCAGAGCGGTCGGGATCTTGAAGTCGAAGATCGGCAGCGTCTTGGTCTGGGCCTTGTCGATCGAGCCGTCGAGGATGGCGTCGATGATGCCGCGCGTATCCTTGATCGAGATACGCTTGCCCGTGCCGTTCCAACCCGTGTTCACGAGGTAGGCCGTAGCGCCCGACTGCTGCATGCGCTTCACGAGCTCCTCGCCGTACTTGGTGGGGTGCAGCGACAGGAAGGCGGCGCCGAAGCAGGCCGAGAAGGTCGGCGTGGGCTCCGTGATACCGCGCTCCGTACCTGCCAGCTTGGCCGTGAAACCGGAGAGGAAGTAGTACTTCGTCTGCTCGGGAGTCAGGATCGAAACCGGAGGCAGCACGCCGAATGCGTCGGCCGAGAGGAAGATCACCTTCTTGGCGGCCGGAGCCTTCGATACGGGCTTCACGATGTTGTCGATATGGAAGATCGGGTACGACACGCGGGTGTTCTCCGTCACCGACTTGTCGGCGAAGTCGATCTTGCCCTTCTTGTCCACCGTCACGTTCTCCAGCAGGGCGTTGCGGCGGATGGCGTTCCAGATGTCCGGCTCGTTCTCCTTCGAGAGGTTGATGACCTTGGCGTAGCAGCCGCCCTCGAAGTTGAATACGCCGTCGTCGTCCCAGCCGTGCTCGTCGTCGCCGATGAGCTGACGCTTCGGATCGGTCGAAAGCGTGGTCTTGCCGGTTCCCGACAGACCGAAGAAGATGGCCGTCTCGCCCTTCTCGTTCGTGTTGGCCGAGCAGTGCATCGAAGCGATGCCCTTGAGCGGCAGCAGGTAGTTCATGTAGGAGAACATACCCTTCTTCATCTCGCCGCCGTACCACGTGTTGATGATCACCTGCATCTTCTCGGTGAGGTTGAACACGACGGCCGTCTCCGAGTTCAGGCCGAGCTTCTTGTACTCCTTCACCTTGGCCTTCGAGGCGTTGAGCACCACGAAGTCGGGCTCGCCGTAGTTCTCCAGTTCGGCGTCCGTCGGACGGATGAACATGTTCTTCACGAAGTGAGCCTGCCAGGCCACCTCCATGATGAAGCGGATCTTCAGACGCGTGTTCTCGTTGGCGCCGCAGAAGGTGTCCACCACGTAGAGCTTCTTGCCCGACAGCTCCTTCGAAGCGATCTTCTTCAGCTCCTTCCACGCAGCCTTCGTCACGGGCTTGTTGTCGTTCTTGTACTCGTCGGAGGTCCACCAGATCGTATCCTTGGTGGTCTCGTCCATCACGAAGAACTTGTCCTTGGGCGAACGGCCGGTATAGACGCCCGTCATCACGTTCACGGCGCCCATGTCGGTCAGCTGACCCTTCTCGAAGCCGCGCAGGCCTTTCTTGGTCTCCTCACGGAACAGCTCGTCGTACGAGGGATTGTACACGATCTCGGTCACGCCCGTGATCCCGTACTTTTTCAGATCCATCTTGTCCATAGCAATTGATATTTAATTAGAAATCCACTCTCTTTCCAACGTCGCACGCCGCACTTCCGTATGTGCGGAATCCGACGGCACAAAGGTAGAAAAACTTTTATTCTTGTGAAAAGAATAACAGTAAAAATTACGAAAAATATTTATTATTTTTTCCGATACGCATATAGGTTTAACCTGCAAATACATACGCAGGTCGCCCCGGCCCGCGAGGGGCGGAATCCGCCCCCTCGTCCGCAAACGCCCCGCCGCCCACGGTCCGCGCCATCCGCCGGAGCAGGATGGTCCGGAAGGCGCGACCGCCCGCACGGCGGTGCGGAAGAGAGCGAAACACCCGGAAAAGACGGACCGGGTGGAAACGGACCGGAGGAAATCAGGAGAAAACGGCAACAGGATCCGGAATTTTTCGTTATCTTTGGTAGCTATGGCCGGTCTTTACTTCCATATTCCCTTCTGCAAGCGCGTCTGCGCCTACTGCGACTTTTACAAGAGCGTCGAACTGGACCGCATGGAGCCGCTCGCGGAGGCGATGCGCCGCGAACTCGAAGCGCGCCGCGACTATCTGGGCGGCGAACCTGTCCGCACGCGCTATTTCGGGGGCGGCACGCCGTCGCTCTGTCCGCCGGAGACGATCGGAGGGCTGCTGGCCCGTGCCGCGGAGCTGTTCGACTGCTCAGCCGTCGAGGAGACGACCCTCGAAGCCAACCCCGACGACCTCACGCCGGCATACCTGGAGGCGCTCCGCCGGACCGGCATCGACCGCCTCTCGATCGGCATACAGTCCTTCGACGACGCGTGTCTGAAGCTGATGAACCGCCGCCACACGGCGGCGCAGGCCGCCGAATCGGTGAGACGAGCGCGGGAAGCCGGGTTCGGGAACCTGACGATCGACCTGATCTTCGGCGTGCCGGGATTCGGCGGCGACACGCTGCGGCGGTCGCTCGACACGGCGCTGGCGCTCGGCCCCGAACACATTTCGGCATACCATTTGACGATCGAACCCGCGACGGCCTTCGGACGCCGCGCCGCGCGGGGCGACTTCGCGCCGGTGGAGGAGGAGGTCAGCGAAGCGGAGTTCGGCCTCGTGCACGATACGCTCACCGCCGCGGGATACGAACACTACGAGGTCTCGAATTTCGCCCGCCCGGGATTCCGCGCCCGCCACAACGCCGCATACTGGCACGGCGCGAAGTATCTGGGCATCGGCCCCGCCGCCCACTCGTTCGACGGGCGGGAACGTCACTGGAACGTCGCTTCCGTTACGCAATACATCGGGGGCGCCGAACCCGGAAGCGAAACCCTTTCCGAACGGGACCGCTTCAACGAATACCTCCTCACGCGGCTGCGCACCGCCGAAGGGATCGGCCTCGCCGAGACCGAAGCGCTGTTCGGGGCGGAACGGACCGCGCGGATCGTCCGGGAGGTCCGCCCGTGGACGGAGACGGGCGCGGCCGAGATCCGCGGGGGACGGCTGGCGGTTCCGCCCCGGCGCATGCTGCTGTCGGATGCGGTGATCGAAACGCTTTTCGAAACATAACAGCCGGCGCAACCAAGTGAAACAGAAACGTTAAGTTATTATTAAATATTTTTAATAAGATCGGATTCGGATTGTTTTTATAAATATAAGTATTACCTTTGCCCCCGAATTCAGCCCGTTTCAGCACATACAAGTAAAGAAAAGAATATGAGCAACGCAAGACTCGCTCCCGACTTCCTGTTCGAGGCAAGCTGGGAGGTATGCAACAAAGTAGGCGGCATCCACACCGTCATCTCGACCAAGGCCCAGACCGTGACCCGGAAATTCGGGGACCGCTACATCCTGATCGGCCCCGACCTCTCGCACGAAGGGACGAATCCCGAATTCGAGGAGGACCAGACCCTGCTCAAAGCCTGGCGTCAGGCGGTCTATTCGGAGGGCCTGCGCATCCGCATCGGCCGCTGGAAGATCAAGGGCGAGCCGCTGGCCGTGCTGGTGGACTTCACCTCGCTCATCCCGCGCAAGGACGAAATCCTCACCAAGCTCTGGGAGAGCTACCACGTCGATTCGCTCTCCGGGCAGTGGGACTACATCGAGCCGGTGCTCTTCGGCTACGCCGCGGGCACGGTGATCGCCTCCTACGTCAAGACCTTCTGCTCCCCGACCGAAAAGATCGTCGCCCACTTCCACGAATGGATGTCGGCCGCCGGAGGCCTCTACCTGCGCAAATACGCCCCCTACGTGGCCACGGTGTTCACCACGCACGCCACGGTCATGGGCCGCTGCATCGCCGGGAACCGCCTGCCGCTCTACAGCGACCTCGCGAAGTTCAACGCCGACGAACTGGCCCGCCAGTTCAACGTCACGGCCAAGCACTCGATCGAGAAGACCGCCGCGGCGAACCACGACGCCTTCCTCACCGTGAGCGACATCACGGCCAACGAATGCAAGTTTCTCCTGGGCCGCGAACCGGACGGCATCACGCCCAACGGTTTCGAGAACGACTTCGTATGGACCGGCGAGGAGTACTACGCCAAGCGCGACGAGGCCCGCAAGGCCCTGATCGCCGTGGCCGAGGCGTGCCTGGGATGCAGGTTCGCCTCCGAGCCGCTGATCGTCGGGACCAGCGGCCGCTACGAATTCCGCAACAAGGGCATCGACGTGTTCATCGAGTCGCTCAAGAAGCTCGCGGCGTCGGACAAGCTCCGGCGCGAGGTGCTCGCCTATATCACCGTGCCGGCCGGCAACCGCGGCCCGCGCCCCGACCTCCAGGCCCATCTGGCCGATCCCGCGCAGCCCATCGACCCGGCACAGTACGCCCACTCGACTCACCTGCTGGAGAATCCGGCATGGGACCCGATCGTGAACGCCATGAAGGACAGCATTCTCACGACGCCCGAATCGAAGGTGAAGGTGATCTTCGTGCCGACCTACCTCAACAGGGCCGACGGCATCTTCGACAAGGACTACTACGAACTGCTCGCGGGCATGGACCTGACGGTCTTCCCCTCCTACTACGAGCCGTGGGGGTACACGCCGCTCGAGTCGATCGCCTTCTCCGTGCCGACGATCACCACGACGCTGGCCGGCTTCGGCATCTGGGCCGAAAAGCACCGCGAGCACGCCGGCGTGGAGGTGATCCGCCGCGACGACTACAACGACCGGGAGGTGGAGGAGCAGATCGCCGACGCGCTGGTGCGCTTCGCCGCGCTCGACGACAAGCACGTGAACGAAGTGCGCGTCTCGGCCGCCGATCTCTCGGCCACGGCGCTCTGGGAGCACCTCTACCCGGCCTACGAGCAGGCCTATTCCGAGGCGGTCGAAAGCTCCGTCGTGCGGACCAACCGCGCCGTGCTGGACGACGGGGGGTCGAAGACCGAACAGATCAACTTCGTGCGTCAGCAGCTTTTCGTCGAAAAGCCCAACTGGAACCGCATGATGGTCGATAAGACGCTGCCCAAACGGCTGCACGCCCTCGAGGAGCTGTCGCGCAACCTCTGGTGGAGCTGGAATCCCGGCGCCCGCGACCTGTTCGAAGGCATCGACCCCGCCCTGTGGGCCGCTTCGGACCGCAACCCGATCGCCTTCCTCGACAAGCTGAGCGTCGAACGGCTCAAAGAGCTCGAGCACGACCCGAACTTCCTCGCGCAGCTCGACGCCGTGCACACGCAGTTCCGCGACTACATGAACGAAAAGCCCGACCCGAAGACCACGACGATCTCCTACTTCTCGATGGAGTACGGACTCCATTCGTCGCTGAAGATCTATTCGGGCGGTCTGGGCATCCTGGCCGGCGACTACCTCAAGGAGGCTTCGGACAAGAACGTGCCGATGGCCGCCGTGGGCCTGCTCTACCGCTACGGCTACTTCACGCAGCGGCTCTCGGCCCAGGGGGCGCAGGAGGCCACCTACGAAGCGCAGAACTTCTACAAGCTGCCCATTTCGCCCGTGCGCGACGACGCCGGCGGCTGGATGACGGTCACCATCGCCTTCCCGGGCCGCACGCTCTCGGCGCGCATCTGGAAATGCCAGGTGGGCCGCACGGACCTCTACCTGCTCGACGCCGACTTCGAGGCCAACCTCGAGGAGGACCGCCAGATCACCTACTACCTCTACGGCGGCGACTGGGAGAACCGCCTCAAGCAGGAGATCCTGCTGGGCATCGGCGGCATCCGCGCCCTGCGCAAGCTGGGCGTCCGGCACGACGTCTATCACTGCAACGAGGGACACGCCGCCTTCATCGGCATCGAGCGCATCCGCGAAATGATCAACCACCGCAGGCTCTCCTTCTCGGAGGCGCTGGAGGTCGTGCGCTCGTCGTCGCTCTTCACGACGCACACCCCCGTTCCGGCCGGACACGACGCCTTCCCCGAGCCGATGATCCGCCAGTACATGTCGCACTATCCCGACGTGCTGGGCATCACCTGGGAGCAGTATATCAACCTGGGCAAGACCAACCCCAACGACCCCAACGAGAAGTTCTCGATGTCGGTGCTGGCCTGCAACCTCTCGCAGGAGGTGAACGGCGTGTCGTGGCTCCACGGCGAGGTATCGAAGGACATTCTGGGCAACATGTGGCCCGGCTACTTCAAGAACGAGCTGCACATCGGCTACGTCACCAACGGCGTGCACTTCCCGACGTGGATCGCCACGTCGATGCGCCGCCTCTACGCCCGCTACTTCGCCGACGGATTCGAGGGACACACCTACGACATCCCCGCCTGGCAGAAGGTGAACGCCGTCCCCGACGCGGAACTCTGGGGCGAGCGCATGAAACTCAAGGACAAGCTGATCCGCCATATCCGCAAACGGTACAGCGACCCCAGCCAGGTGCGGCTCGAATCGCCGGCCCAGATGCTCCGCATCATCGAGGGCATCAAGCCCGAGGTGCTGACCATCGGCTTCGCGCGCCGCTTCGCCACCTACAAGCGCGCCTACCTGCTGTTCACGAACCTCGACCGGCTGTCGGAGATCGTCAATAACAAGGAGCGCCCCGTGCAGTTCATCTTCGCGGGCAAGGCCCACCCCAACGACAAGCCCGGGCAGGACCTCATCAAGCGGATCGTCGAGGTGTCGGCCATGCCGCAGTTCGTCGGCAAGATCATCTTCCTGCAGAACTACGACATGGAGCTGGCCCGCCGCATGGTGCAGGGCGTGGACGTGTGGCTCAACACCCCCACCCGGCCGCTCGAGGCCTCCGGGACGTCGGGCGAAAAGTGCGTGATGAACGGCGTCATGCAGTTCTCCGTGCTCGACGGCTGGTGGGTCGAAGGCTACAAGGAGGGCGCCGGATGGATGCTCCCCATGGAGCGTACTTTCTCCGAGCAGCGCTATCAGGACGAGCTCGACGCCGAGATGATCTACAACACCATCGAGGAGCAGATCGCCCCGAAATACTACGCCCGCGACGCGCAGGGCACGCCGCACGAGTGGGTGGCCTCGATCAAGAAATGCGTGGCGGAGATCGCCTCGAACTTCACCACCAACCGCATGCTCACCGACTACGAAAACCGCTTCTACGACAAGCTCGCCGCCCGCAAGCGCGAGCTGTGCGCCGACACCTACCGCCTCGCCCGCGAGATCGCGGCGTGGAAACGCAAGGTCTCGGCCGCCTGGGACGAGGTGCGCGTGGTGGACGTCGAGCGGGTGATGATCGACAAGGAGGCCGTCTGCGTGGGCGAGAAGTACCACTTCGCCGTGACGGTGGACGTGGCCAACCTGCGGCCCGAGGACATCGGCGTGGAGATGGTCGTGGCGCAGCAGATCGTCGGAGGACAGTCGGTGAACGTCACGCGGACGATCCAGCTCGCGCGGACCCGCGTGGAGGGCCGGCAGGTGACCTATGCGCTCGACTACACGCCCGAGGAGACGGGCACGTACGACGTGGCGCTGCGCGTCTATCCCAGCAATCCGCACCTGCCGCACCGCATGGACTTCGCGCTGGTGAAATGGGCATGACGCACCCGGCATGAAGTATGGTAAAAAAGTGTGAAATTTCGATCCGCCGGTTGCAAAATCCCGAAAAATCGAATATCTTTATAAGACGAACCGTATTTTAAAGCATATGTCAGCACTTACCTTCGACAAAAGCGAATTGGGAAACCTGGAGTACTCGCTCCAGCGGGAGATGCTCGCTACGGACCGTATAGGCGGCTACATGAGCACCACCATCGTCTGCTGCAACACCCGCAGATACCACGGATTGATGGTCGCCCCTATCGACGACAGCGGCAGGACCTACGTCCTGCTGTCGTCGCTCGACGAGACGGTCATCCAGCACGACCAGACGTTCAACCTGGCCCTGCACCGCTTCCCGGGAGTGTACGAACCGCGCGGACACAAGTATATCACGGACTTCGAATACACGCCGACCCCGACGATCACCTACCGCGTGGGCGGCGTGATCCTCCGCAAGGAGATGCTGTGGATCCACAAGCGGACGCAACTGATGATACGCTACACGCTCGTGGACGCCCACTCCGAGACCCGGCTGCGGCTGCGCCCGTTCCTCGCCTTCCGCGACAAACACGCGCTGACGCACGCCAACATGGAGGCCGACGGGCACTCCTACCCCGCGGTGAACGGCGTGAAGTGCCGCCTCTACGGCTCGTTCCCGTGGCTCTACCTCCAGACCAGCAAACCCGGCACGGAATTCGTTCCGGCCCCCGACTGGTACTACAACTTCGAATACCTGCAAGACCTCGCCCGCGGCTACGAGGGGCACGAGGACTTGATGACCACGGGCTACTTCGAAACGGAGCTGAAGAAGGGCGAAAGCATCATCTTCTCGGCCTCGCTCGACGAGATGGGTTCGACGAAGACCATCGAGGAGGTATTCGCCGCCTCGATCGCACGCCGCACGCACAAGATCGACTTCCTGAGCTGCCTCGAGCACTCGGCGCGCCAGTTCGTGATCCGCCGGCCGGGCGGCCGCACGGAGGTCATCGCAGGCTATCCGTGGCACGGCGTCTCGGGACGCCAGAGCTTCGTCGCCCTGCCGGGAATCACCCTGCTGCAAGAGCACAAGGAGGACTGCATCGACGTCCTCGACACCGAAGTGCGGAACATGCGCGACGGCATGTTCGCCGCAACGGCCTCGGCGGCCGTCGCGGCCGACGCCCCGCTGTGGTTCTTCTGGGCTCTCCAGCGGCTCGGCGGGACGATCGGCGACGAAGCGGTGTGGAACCGCTACGGAGGCGCGATGAAGGAGGTGCTCGAAGCCTACCGCCGGGGTATCGCGGGACGGGTCGCCCTGCACGGCAACGGGCTCGTATGGGCGTCGTCCGACGAGATTCCCCTGACGTGGATGAACTCCATGATCGGCGGCCGGCCCGTCACGCCGCGCAACGGCTATCAGGTCGAGGTCAACGCCTTGTGGTACAACGCCGTCCGTTACACGCTCGAACTGGCGCGCAGTCAGGGCGACAAAGCCTTCGTCAAGGCGTGGGAGGCTCTTCCGGAGCGCATCGAAAACGCATTCCGGGAGCTGTTCGCCCTGCCCGAAGGCTATCTGGCCGACTACGTGGACGAGACGGGGCCCGACAAGAGCATCCGCCCGAACATGATCCTCGCCTGCAGCCTGCCCTACAAGCCCGTCGATGACCGGATGCGGATCGACGTGATCCGCACCGTCCGCCAGCATCTGCTGACGCCCAAGGGTCTGCGGACGCTCTCGCCCCGCAACCCCCTCTACCGGGGTTCGCAGGAAGGTACGCCCGAGGAGCGGGACTTCGCGTCGAAGAACGGCTCGGTATGGCCCTGGCTGCTCTCCTTCTACGTCAGGGCCTGCTTCGACATCGACGGGGACTCGTTCCTGCCGCAGGCCGAGGAGATTCTGGCGAACTTCGAGGAGGACATCCAGTCCTACGGCATCGGTTCGATCGGCGAACTCTACGACGCCGATCCTCCCTATGCGGCGCGCGGCGCGATCTCGCAGGCGTGGAGCGTAGGCGCGGTGCTCGAGATTTACCACATGGTGCTCACGCGCCGTCCCGCCCCGGAAAAGACGAAGGGCTCCGCAACGCGGAAAACGGCGGCGAAGCGCACGGCGGCGAAAGCCGGAAAGACAACGGAGAAGGCCGCCAAGACCCCCGGAAAGCCGGCAAAGGACACGGCCGCGAAAGCGGCAACCGCCGGGAAATCAGCCGCGAAAACCGCCGCGAAGAGCGGGAAGAAGGCTGCGGAACCGGCCGCAGGAAAAGCCCGGAAAGCGACGGCGCCCTCCGGCGGGACGAAGAAAAAAACGATGAAATAAGCAACGACAAGCCCGGGCGCACAAAGGATTGTGACGGACGGCGCCCTTCCCCGGACGGGAAGGACACAGAGAGGGACCTGATCCCGGAGCGCGGCAAACGCGCGCGAAAGGATCGGCGCGCGCAGGCGGCATAACAACAAATTATTCGATATGAGAGTTTTAATGTTCGGTTGGGAGTTTCCGCCCCATATTGCGGGAGGGTTGGGAACGGCCTGCTACGGAATGACCCGCGGGCTGGCGCGCAACGGCGTGGACGTCACGTTCGTCGTACCCCACGCCTACGGCGACGAGGACCAGCGTTTCACGCGCGTGGTGAACGCCAGCGACGTGGAGGCCCTGTACGGTTCGACCGGAAGCGGCGCGGACGACGTGTTGAGCCGGATGGCGTTCATCCAGATCGACTCGAACATGGTCCCCTACATCTCGCCCGAAGAGTACGATGCCTACCACGAAAAATACGTGAAAACGGGCCAGACGACCTGGACGACGGCCGACCCGTGGAAACAGCGCTACACCTTCTCGGGAAAATACGGTGCCAACCTCATGGAGGAGGTCGCCCGTTACGCCGTGGTCGCCGCGCAGGTGGCCCGCGACCTGGAAGGGCAGTTCGACGTGATCCACGCCCACGACTGGCTCACCTACTACGCCGGAATCGCCGCCAAACGCGTTTCGGGCAAACCGCTGGTGGTGCACATGCACGCCACGGAGTTCGACCGCAGCGGAGAGAACATCAACACGCAGGTTTACGCCATCGAGCGCGCCGGCATGGAGGCCGCCGACCGGGTGATCGCCGTCTCGAACCTCACGCGCAGCATCGTCATCAACCGCTACGGCATTCCGGCCGGGAAGGTCGTGACGGTGCACAACGCCGTGCGCTTCGCCGAGCATGCGGGCGCCGCGCCCGAACGCGGCGTGAAGGACAAGATCGTGACGTTCCTCGGCCGCATCACCTACCAGAAAGGCCCCGACTACTTCGTCGAGGCGGCCGCCAAGGTGCTCAGGCGCATCCCGAACGTGCGCTTCGTGATGGCCGGCTCGGGCGACATGATGAATCATGTGATCCGCCGCGTGGCACGGCTCGGCATCGCCGACCGCTTCCACTTCACGGGCTTCCTGCGCGGCGAGGACGTGCACAAGATGTTCCAGTTGTCGGACGTCTATGTCATGCCGTCGGTCTCGGAGCCGTTCGGCATCTCGCCGCTCGAAGCCATGCGCTCGAACGTCCCGGTCATCATCTCGAAACAGAGCGGCGTGGCCGAGGTGCTCGACTACGCCGTGAAGGTGGACTACTGGGACGTGGACGCCCTGGCCGACGCCATCTTCGCCCTCATCGAATACCCCGCGCTGGGCAAAATGTTCGCCTCGAAGGGGCTGGAGGAGGTGACGAACCTCAAGTGGAACGACGCCGCGGCGAAAATCAAGACGGTCTATGAGACCGCTATCGAAGAGAATCAGAAAAAAACAAAATAACACCACCCGCTATGAAAACCGTCTGCTTATATTTCCAGGTACACCAGCCCTGGCGCCTGAAGAAATACCGTTTCTTCAACATGGGCAAGGATCACAACTACCTGGACGACCTGCTGAACCGATCCATCATGCAGAAGGTGGCCCGGCAGTGCTACCTGCCGATGAACGCGCTGCTGCTGAAGCTCATCAAGGAGAACAAGGGCAAGTTCCGCTGCTCGTTCTCGATCACCGGCATCGCCGTCGAGCAGTTCCGCGCCTACGCGCCCGAGGTGCTCGACTCGTTCAAGGAACTGGCCGCCACGGGATGCGTGGAGTTTCTGGCCGAGACCTACTCCCACTCGCTGGCGTCGCTGGCGTCGAAGGAGGATTTCACCGAACAGGTCCGGCTGCATACGAACCTCATGAAGAAAGAGTTCGGCGTGAAGCCCACGGCCTTCCGCAACACGGAGCTGATCTATTCGGACGACATCGGCGCGATGGTCGCCTCGATGGGCTTCCGCACGATGCTGGCCGAAGGGGCCAAGCACGTGCTGGGCTGGAAGTCGCCCAACTACGTCTATGCCAACGCCGTCGATCAGAAGCTGCGCCTGCTGCTGCGCAACTACAAGCTCTCGGACGACATCGCCTTCCGCTTCTCGAACCGCAGCTGGGACCAGTGGCCCCTAACGGCGGAGAAGTACGTGAAGTGGATCGCCTCGGAGGACACCCCGGGCGAAGTCGTGAACCTCTTCATGGACTACGAGACCTTCGGCGAACACCAGACAGCCGACACGGGCATCTTCGAGTTCATGCGCGCCCTGCCGAAGGCGATCCTGGCCAAGAAGAACGACCTGGAGTTCGCCACCGTCAGCGAAGCGGCCAAGAAGCACCAGCCCGTCTCGGTGCTCCACTGCCCGCACGTGATGTCGTGGGCCGACGAGGAGCGCGACGTGACGGCCTGGCTGGGCAACGAGTTGCAGAACGAGGCCTTCTCGAAGCTCTACGCCCAGAAGGAGAAGATCGCGGCGCTGAAAAATCCCGACTTCGACTACGTGTGGAGTTTCATGCAGACCTCCGACCACTTCTACTACATGGCGACGAAGTGGCTCTCGGACGGCGACGTGCACTCCTACTTCAATCCCTACGACTCGGCCTACGACGCCTTCATCAACTACATGAACGTACTGGCCGACTTCATCATCGAGCTGGACAAGGCCGTCGCCGCCAAGGCCGCCAAAGCGAAATAGCCCGGAGCGGACACACCGAAAAAACACCCCTGCCGGCATGCGCGCGGCAGGGGTGTTTTTTCATTCGCATACGGATTCCGGACGGGCCTTTTCTCCGCACGGACCGTCCGGCGAGGCCCGGTCAATACCGGACCCCCCGGTAACTGCGGGCATCGCGGTCCGCAGCCTCCTGCGGCACCTCGTTCTCGCCGAGGGTGCGGACACAGCGGACGCGGGCCGTCTTGCGGAGCGGCAGCCAGAGCGTCGATCCGGTCCGCATGTGCACGCCGTAACGCTCCTCCTCTCCGAACTGCCGGGGTACGGCGCTCAAACTCCAGTACACCTCGCTGTCGAACGGTTCCAGCCCCGTCAGGCGCACCCGCACGATCACGGCCTGCATCAGCTCCCGCTGCGTCGGAACCCGCCACCGGCCCGCATCGTCGCGTCTTTCGGAGTAACTGCGGCAGAAGGCGACGGCCTCCGCGGCGGTCATCTCCCGCGGCGCGTCCTCGCGGGCGACCTCAAACCGGTCGGCCAGCCCGTTGTCCCGGGCATCGTCGCGCGAAAATCCGTCGTCCGTGACGACGACCCGGCCACCCTCCACCCGGGGGCCGCTACCGGAACTCCGGGCCCCGGCCGGCGACGCGCCGAGCAGCCCTGCGGCGATCAGCAGGGCATACGCCTTTCCCGCTCCGCCCCAAAAAATGAGGGGGGGGGGAAACGGGGCCCTGCGGTTTCTCAACTCTCTTTCGGTATTTCATCTTTCCTCTCCTTTTATCCGGCATCCGGGGGCGAACCCCGAACCGTTTTCCAGGCCGGACCGCACATAACTCCCTTACGGAAAGGGTGTCCCGCATCCGGACGACACAAAGATAATCAATTTTTCCGCCGATCCGCAAAAATCCCCTCCATATTCGCCCGCGCCCATTCCACGAGTCCGAAAACATGGGGCAGCAGGCTCTCGCCCCGGACGGTCAGCCGGTACTCCACACGCGGCGGGACCTCGGCGTACACCGTGCGGGCGACCATGCCGTCGGCCTCGAGCGTCCGCAACGTGACGGTCAGCATACGGTGCGAAATGTCGCCCAACGAACGGTGAATCTCGCTGAACCGCATCACGCCGTTGGCATGCAGCGCAATCAGCACGAGCATCGACCACTTGTCGCCCAGCCGGCTCAGCACGTCGCGGACCGGACAGCGGCCCGTAGGCGGAAAATCGTTCAAATTTTTTTTCGTCTCCATCGCTTTGATTTCCAACAACGGTTACACGGCCGTAACCTACTCATCCGGAAGTCACTTCTTGCACGGGAAGGTTATCCGGCGTATATTTGTATGCAAATATAAGAAACTTACTGAAAATAACCGTCATATCATTCAAGCACTTGCGACCATGACAAAGAAAGCAGCCGTTCTGGCCGTCGATCCCGTGAACGGGGCGGGCCTGTTCCAGTATCTGGAAACCTTCTTCGAAAACGACATTCCCTTCACCCTGTTCGCCGTCGCCGGCAGCCGGGAAATCCGGACCAATTCGGGCGTCCGGCTCACGGCGGACGCCACGATCGCCGAGCTGAAAGGCCGCGAAGGGGAGTTCGGTGCGTTGGTGTTCGCCTGCGGCGACGCCGTGCCGGTCTTCGCGCAGCACGCCGGCGAACCGTGGAACGCCGCCCTGCTCGGGGAGATGAAGACCTTCGCCGAACAGGGCAAACTCCTGATCGGCCACTGCGGCGCCGGACTGCTCTTCGACATCGCGGGCATCGCCGCCGGAAAGCGCGTGGCCGTGCATCCGCTGGCCAAAGGCGCCGTGCGGCACGCCGCGGCGACGGACTCCGCCACCGAGATCGACGGGAACTTCTACACGGCGCAGGAGGAGCACAAGCTCCCCGAACTGCTCGGCAAGGTCGTGGAGGCGCTGAAATAGCGCACCGATCCACGCCGCCCGTGTCCGCGAAAAGGCCCCGGAACCGCCGGAATCACCCCTTGCGCTTGTAGCGCGACGGGGAGGTTCCGGTATGTTGCTTGAAGTATTTGCCGAAGAAGGACTGGGTCGAGAAATTCAGGTGGTAGGCGATCTCCTGAATGCTCATTCCGGAGTATTTCAGCAGCGTCTTGGCTTCGAGAATCACCGATTCGTCGATCCACCGCGCCGCCGTCTTGCCGCTCACCTCCTTGACCACCGACGAGAGGTATTTGGGCGTGATGTTGAGCTGGCGGGCGTAGAAGCTCACGTTGCGCTCGCGCTTGTTGTACTGTTGCAGGAGCGACATGAACTCGTTGAACAGCACCTCGCAGCGGCCCTGCTTCAGCTCGCCGGGCCGGTCCCGCTGGTTGATCTCGGTGATGATGTAGAACGCCGTCGTGAAGAGCGTGCGGATGATCTCGTGGCGGTAGCGCTCCTTGTCGCTGCGCAGCATGGTCTTGATGAGCTGGAACAGTTGCCGGATCTCCTCCACGTCCTGCGGCGACACCTCCAGCACGGGAGCCTTGCCGAAACGCATGTACACCGGCAGCGACGTCGAAAGGTCGATCTGAATCTCATTGACGAACGACTTGGAGAAGGCCAGGAAATAGGCCGCGGCGTTCGACGAGCACTTCACCGTGCGGATGATGCTGTTGGGGTTGAAGAAGACGATGGCGTTGGGCCGGACATGGTAGTTCTGCATGTCGATCGACACGGTGGCCTCGCCCGTCATCATGATGATGGCCGAGAAGCCGTCGATGGAGGCCGGGTAGTCGGCCGTCGTGTTGTTCTGCGCCGAAAGGGATGTAATCACCAGATCGTCCGACAGATAGAACACGTCGCTCATTTCCTTTTTGATCCGCGAAATGGAGACTTTGTGCAGTCCTTCGCGCCCGCTGCCGGACGTCGCCTTCGCCGTTTTGCCGTTCTCCGCCATGTATCGAGGTCTTTGCGGACAAAAATAACAAGATTCGACCGGAAATCCAAAAATTCCGGAGGCGAAACGGCCCCGTCCGCCCGGGAAATCTCCGGTGCGCGAACGCACCCGGGAAACACCCGGCAGCCGCTCCGTCCGGAGGCGGAACCGCACCGCGCAGCGAACGCCGCGCCGGACTATCTCTCCCCGGACGGCGGGCAGACGACGCGCAGCCCGCCGGGCAGACACTCGATGTGTAGCGGGAAGTCGGCCCCCTTCTGCCCGTCCACGTCGGTCGGCTCGGCGACCGTCGAACGGATCTCGAGCCGCCGGGCCTGCAGGCGGTGCACGATCTTCGGGTTGCCGCCCAGCAGGTAGCGCCCCATCGCCATCGCCGAGCGCAGGAAGGTCCGCTTCTCGAGCAGGATGCAGTCCAGCAGCCCGTCGCGGATCGAGGAGCGGCGCGCCAGGCGGAACCCGCCGGCCGTCTCGCCGTTGAAGACGAGCACCATGAGCGACCGCAGGTCGAACCGCACGCCGTCGGCCTCGAGCTCCAGCGGCACGGCATGGATCGAGGCGATCTCCCGGGCCCCCTCGATGATATAGGCCAGCTTGCCGAGCCTGTGCTTGCGGTCGTCGGGCGTGCGCTGCGAGGTCGTGGTGAAGATGCCGAAGCTGAAGACATTGACGAAGTAAAGGTCGTTCACACGACCGCAATCGACCCGTTCCTCCACGCCCGAAGCGATCTGCCGCGCCGCTTCGAGCGGCTCGCGCGACATGCCGAGCGCTCCGGCGAAGTCGTTGGCCGTGCCGGCCGGAATCACCCCCACGGGAATGTCCAGCCCCTTGCGCTTCATGGCGTTGAGCACGAAATTGACCGACCCGTCGCCTCCCGCGACGACCATGAGCGACACCGACTCGTTGCCGTCGAACGGATTGGCCGCGAAATCGACCCGCTGCGGGCGGATGTCGTATCCGTAGGCGCGGAACACCGTGCAGATGCCCTCGACATGGGCGGCGATACGCCCTTTGCCCGACTGCGGATTGTAGAGAAAAATGGCTGTTTTCATATTCCGTATGCGCTATTTCATAATCAGTTGTTCCATCGCCGGGGAGACGTACTCCTCGTAGGTGTCGCCGCTGCCGGCGAGGATGAAGTAAACCTTCGCCTCCGGCATCCGCTCCGCGGCCGCCAGCGCGTCGTCGGCCCCCATGGCCAGGAACATGGTCCCCAGCGCATCGGCCTCGGCGCACGTGGGCGCGACGACCGTGACCGAAAGCAGCCGCGAAAGGGCGCTGCGGCCCGTGCGCGGGTCGATCGTATGGGCCACCTTGCGGCCGTCGGCGTCGAGATAGAAGCGGCGGTAGTTGCCCGAGGTGGCTAGCCCGCCCTCCCGCAGCCGGATCCGCTTCTGAAGGTATTCGCCGTCGCTCATGTTGCCGTCGAAGGGGGTTTCCACCCCGATCCGCCACGCCTCGCCCGTGCGATTGACGCCCCGGCAGCGGATCTCGCCGCCGATGTCCACGATGTAGTTCTCGGCGCCGAACCGTTCGACCAGCTCCGCCAGCAGATCGACCGTGTAGCCCTTGGCCACCGAATTGAAGTCGAGCTGCACGCGGGGGTCGCTCTTCACCAGCCGCCCGCGTTCGATGCGGACCTTTTCGCGGCCCACGAAATCGAGGATCGAATCGACGTTCGGGTGCGCCTGGGCCGCCTTGCCGGCGAATCCCCACGCCTCGACGAGCGGCTTGACCGTCACGTCGTAACGCCCCCCGCTCAACACCCCGATGCTGTCCGCCAGGCGGAGGTTGAAGGCGATATGGCGATCGACGCTGTCCGTCTCGTTGCGGTTCAGCCGGCTCAGCAGCGACGCCGGATCGAAAATCGACATCGAGGCCTTGGCCTCGCGGTCCAGCTCCATGACGGCCGCGTACAGCTCCTGCGACGAGACCCCCTCGACGTCGGCCACCACGTGCAGCGTCGTACCGAGCATCGTGCCGTCCACCACCGTATAGGTACGCGGCCCTCCGCCGCAGCCCGCGAACCCCGCGGCGAAGAGCGCCGCGAAAAGGCCGCAAAGGTTCTTTTTCAGCATAATTTTCACCCGTTTAGCCGCAAAAGTACGATTTTCCCGCCGATCCGGCTACTTTTCCTCCCGAAAAGAGAAATAATTTTTCACATTTCATGCGCAATTCCCATTTATTTCGTACCTTTGCAAAACGCTCTGGCGTTATCCACGGTAAGGGGGATGCGTCGTAGAGTGGAACTTAAATAAACTTTCACACAATGGCTTATTTAACAGCAGAGAAAAAGCAGGAGCTTTTCGGCAAGTACGGCAAGTCTAACACCGACACGGGTTCGCCCGAGAGCCAGATCGCGTTGTTTTCCTACCGTATCAGCCACCTTACTGAACACCTCAAGAGCAACAAGCACGACTTCGGAACCCAGCGCGCGCTGCTGCGCCTGGTAGGTAAGCGCCGCCAGTTGCTGGAGTACCTCAAGGAGGTGGACATCGAGCGCTACCGCGCGATCGTCAAGACACTCAACCTCCGCAAGTAATCCCGAGGCAGAAATGAGGGCAATTCCCGAGAGGGGTTGCCTTCATTTTCATTGAAGACGAACAATCGAAACACACATAGGTTTAAAATTTTTATGGAAGAAAAGAAGCTGTACAACGCAGTCCGTAAAACGATCACGCTGGCCGACGGACGCCGGATCGAGATCGAAACGGGCAAGCTGGCCAAGCAGGCCGACGGCTCGGTGGTCGTCAAGATGGGCGACACGATGCTGCTCGGCACGGTGGTGGCCGCCAAGGATGCAAAACCCGACACCGATTTCATGCCCCTCCAGGTCGAATACAAGGAGAAGTACGCCGCCTGCGGCCGCTACCCCGGAGGCTTCATGAAACGCGAAGGCAAGGCCAATGACAGCGAAGTGCTCGTGGCACGGCTGATCGACCGCGCGCTCCGCCCCCTGTTCCCCTCGGATTACCACGCCGAAGTCTATGTGACCGTCACGCTGATCTCGGCGGACAAGGATATTCAGCCCGACGCGCTGGCCGGTCTGGCCGCTTCGGCCGCGCTGGCCGTCTCGGACATCCCCTTCGGCGGTCCCATTTCGGAGGTGCGCGTCGTGCGCCGCAACGGCGAGTACGCCATCAACCCCAACTTCTCGGAAATGCCCGAATGCGACCTGGACATCATGGTCGGCGGCACGATCGACAACATCCTGATGGTCGAGGGCGAAATGAAGGAGGTCTCGGAGGAGGTGATGCTCGGCGCCATCAAGTTCGCGCACGAGGAGATCAAGAAGCACTGCGCCGTACAGATCGAGCTCTCGAAGGAGCTGGGCAAGGACGTCAAGCGCACCTACTGCCACGAGGTGAACGACGAGGAGCTGCGCCAGACGATCGTCCGCGAGCTCTACGACAAGGCCTACGCCATCGCCACGAGCGGCACGATGAAGCACGAGCGCGAGGATCTGTTCAACGCCCTCGAGGCCGAATTCGCGTCGCGCTACACGGAGGAGGAGCTCGTGGAGAAGGCTCCGCTGATCCACAAGTATTTCCACGACGACGTGCAGAAGAAGGCCATGCGCAACATGATCCTCGACGAGGGCAAGCGCCTCGACGGCCGCCGCACGGACGAAATCCGCCCGATCTGGTGCGAGGTGGGCTACCTGCCCGCGGCCCACGGCTCGGCGATCTTCACGCGCGGCGAAACGCAGTCGCTGACCACCGTGACGCTGGGCACGAAGCTCGACGAAAAGGTCAAGGACGAAGTGCTCGTACAGGGAACCGAGCAGTTCGTGCTGCACTATAACTTCCCGCCCTTCTCGACGGGCGAGGCGAAGGCCGCACGCGGTCTTTCGCGCCGCGAGATCGGCCACGGCCACCTGGCATGGCGCGCCCTGAAGCCGATGGTTCCGCTGGGCGAGGAGAACCCCTACGCCGTGCGCGTCGTGTCGGACATCCTCGAGTCGAACGGCTCGTCGTCGATGGCCACCGTCTGCGCCGGAACGCTCGCCCTGATGGACGCCGGCGTGAAGCTCAAGAAACCCGTGTCGGGTATCGCCATGGGCCTGATCTCCGACTCGCAGACGGGCAAATGGGCCGTGCTGTCGGACATTCTGGGCGATGAAGACCACCTGGGAGACATGGACTTCAAGGTGACGGGAACGCGCGACGGCATCACCGCCACGCAGATGGACATCAAGGTGGACGGCCTCTCCTACGAGGTGCTCGCCGCAGCGCTCGAACAGGCCCGCAAGGGACGCATGCACATCCTCGACAAGATCACGGAGTGCATCGCCGAGCCGCGCGCCGACTACAAGCCGTGCGTGCCGCGCATCGTGCAGATCACCATCCCGCAGGACATGATCGGTTCGGTGATCGGCCCGGGCGGCAAGGTGATCCAGGACATCCAGAAGACCACGAACACCACCATCACCATCACCGAGGAGGACAACAAGGGCATCGTGGACATCTTCGGCATCGACAAGGCCGCCCTCGACGGCGCGCTGGCCCGCATCAAGGCCATCGTGGCCATCCCCGAGGTGGGCGAGACGTACCACGGCCGAATCCGCTCGATCGTGGCCTTCGGCGCGTTCGTCGAGATCATGCCCGGCAAGGACGCCCTGCTCCACATCTCGGAGATCGACTACAAGCGGTTCGAGACGATGGAGGAGACCGGCCTGAAGGAGGGCGACGAGATCGACGTCAAGCTGATCGGCATAGACCCCAAGACGGGCAAACTCAAACTCTCGCGCAAGGCCCTGCTGCCCAAGCCCGAGGGTTACGTGGAGCGGGAGCGCCGCCCGCGTCCCGAGCGCCGCGAACGCCACGAGCGCAAGGAGGAGTAGCCCGACCGGACAAGCGATTATTTCGGGCGGAAACTTCCTGAAAGTTTTTCTGCCCGAAATAATTGCATAATTCACGGAAGTTTTTCTATATTTGCATTGTCCGTCACCGTAAATGCATCCGACGGAACGGGACGGGAAAAGAAAAACCGAAGTGAGAGAGAACAACAGGGGAGAAAAAATTAGGCAAACAACCAAAAATCACATTAAAATTTACCCATTATGAAAAAGCTAATGAAATTGAGCATGGTGCTCGCCGTGGCCGCGCTGGCATTCACGAGCTGCAACTGCTTCAAGAAAATGGCCAAGAACCGGGACGACGTCCAACTGACGGTGGCTCCCGAGATTCTGACGCTCAACAACGGCATCGTGGCCGCCGACATCAACGTAACCTTCCCGGTCAAGTACTTCAACGCGAAGGCCGTCGTCAAGGTAACCCCCGTCATCGTGTTCGAGGGCGGCGAAGTGGCCGGTACGGCTCACTTCTACCAGGGTTCGAAGGTGGACGACAACTACACGGTGGTCGATAAGAAGAACGGCGGCAACGTGACGATGCACGTCGAGTTCCCGTACGATCCCCGCATGGACGAGTGCGCCCTGCAGCTCCGCGCCGAGATCAAGTGCCCGGGCGGCAAGTGCAAGGAGTTCACGCTCGTGAACCTGAACACCGGCGCCATCCCCACGAAGGAGGAGGCCGCCGTGCTGGCCGGCAACGACGCTGCCGCAGCCGCTCTGGCCAAGGAGTTCGGCCTGACGGTCGCCTACGGTCTGAACACGCTGCAGAAGGACATCAAATACGGCGACCTGATGGAGCAGATGGACAACAACTTCAAGCGCATCACCACCGTAGTGGACAAGACCGACCTGCTCTACACGATCAACTCGTCGGTCGTGACGAAGAAGCACGAGAAGGCCGCCAACCTCGGCGCATTCAAGGAGAACGTGGACAAGAACCTCACGAACGACCGCGCAACGCAGAACATCGCCGTGAAGGGTTACGCTTCGCCCGACGGTCCCGAGAAGTTCAACGACAAGCTGTCGAAAGCCCGCAGCGAATCGGGTCACAAGGTGATCGCCAAGCTGCTCAAGGATTCGGGCCTCGATATCGACGCCGCAGCCTACGGCGAGGACTGGGACGGTTTCAAGGAGCTGGTCGAGAAGTCGAACATCAAGGACAAGAACCTCATTCTCCAGGTGCTGAGCCTCTACAACTCGCCCGCCGAGCGTGAAAGCGAAATCAAGAACATGTCGGCCGTATTCAACGAGCTGAAGGAGGAGATCCTGCCCGAGCTGCGCCGCTCGCAGATCGTGAACACCACCGACCTGCAGGGCAAGACCGACGCCGAGATCATGGCCGCTTACCGCAACGGCGGAGAGCTGACCGTCGAGGAGTACCTCTTCGCCGCTCAGGAGCTGACCGACTGCCCGAAGGAGCAGGTAGCCATCCTGACCGCCGCTTCGAAGAAGTACAACGACGCCCGCGTTTACAACAACCTCGGCGTGGCCCAGACGAAGGTCGGCGACAAGGCTGCCGCCCTGAAGTCGTTCGAGAAGGCCGCCAAGATGGATTCGTCGAAGGAGCTGAACAAGAACCTCCTGCTGGCCAACCTCGCCAACAACAACACCGCTGAGGCCAAGAAGTACGCCGCAGCCGCCGACGCTCAGGCAAAGGCCGCCATGGCTGCCGCCGAGGGCGACTACAAGACCGCTGCCCGGAACCTCGAGGGTTACAACGCCGCCATCGCACTGGTACAGTCGAACGACCTGGCCGGCGCCAAGAAGGCCATCGCCAAGGACAATTCGGCCGACGCCGACTACCTGCGCGCCGTGATCGCCGTGAAGGAAGGCGACATGAAGAGCGCCGAGGCTCAGCTCAAGAGCGCTACGTCGAAGAATCCCGAGCTGGCCAAGAAGGCCGCCAAGGACGTGAACCTGAAGGCACTGAAGAAATAATTCGGAAGAGGCGGAGAATCTCCGCTGCGAAAGAGCCCGGACCGCGAAGGTCCGGGCTCTCTTTTTGCAGGGAAGCGCATACGGAGGAAAAGAGAGAACGCCGCAGGAAAGGGATGGCGGAAGGAATGCAAAGCAACGGGACGGCCGTCCGCGGGGAACCCCAAACGCAAAAACAGACGGAAATAAGAGGAGAGGGCAATGTGCGGAGGCAGGCGGTTGCGCAGAAGCACACGCCCGCCGACACGGATATGGATCGAGCGGTCCCGGACATGACTTCGCGGGGCCATTCCGAAACAATCCCGGACGTATCGCCCGGACGCCATGTCCGACACGACTCGCACAACGACTCCGGGGACGGCCGCGGATGCCATTCCGAAGCGCCCCCGAAACAGCCCGGTCTCTTCGGAAAAGGATTCCGGACGCCGTTCCCGAAAGCAGGGAAGCCCGGAGAGGCCTCCGGAACAGAAAATAAATCCGGCCGGAGAGGGGCGGAGATCGAATAATTTTTCTAATTTTGTCGAAAACAGCGATACCATGGAATACGCCAATCACCTGAAGGAATACGCCCCGGCATGGAGCGCGGAACGCGTGGAGGAAGAGGTAGCCCGCATCCGCAAGGCCGCCGGGGAGCGCAACCGCAACGCGGAAGTTTATAAATTCTGCTACTCGGCCATCGACCTCACGACACTCTCGTGCAACGACTCGGTGGCCTCCGTCACGGAGTTCGCCCGCAAGGCCGCGGAGTTTTACGAGAAATACCCGCATATTCCCAACGTGGCGTCGATCTGCATCTACCCCTCGTTCGTCGAGACCGTCGGTGTGGCCGTGGACGGCACGCCGATGCGCATCACGAGCGTCGGCGGCGGATTCCCCGCATCGCAGACCTACCTCGAAGTGAAGGCGCTCGAAGTGGCGATGGCCGTGGAGAACGGAGCCGACGAAATAGACATCGTGCTCAACGTGGGACGGATGCTCACGGGCGAATACGACGAGGCGGCCAACGAAGTGGAGGTGATCCGCTCGGAGCTGGACGAAGACGTCGTGCTGAAGGTCATCATCGAGTCGGGAGCGCTGAAAACACCGGAGCTGATCCGACGGGCTTCGCTGCTCTCCATGTTCGCAGGGGCGGATTTCGTGAAGACCTCGACCGGCAAGATCGACGTGGCGGCGACGCCCGAAGCGGCCGTCGTCATGTGTCAAGCGATCCGCGACTATTACGAAAAGACGGGCCGCAAGGTCGGCTTCAAGGCAGCCGGAGGGGTCCGCACGCCCGAGGACGCGGCGCTGTACTACACGATCGTCGAGGAGATTCTGGGCCGGGAATGGCTCACGACCGACCTGTTCCGCATCGGCGCCTCGTCGGCCGCGAACAACCTGCTCTCGGCCATCGAAGGCAAACCCGTGAAATATTACTGATCCGGCGACCGCCCTCCGCAGGGCCTCGGAGAAATCCGACGGTTCCGGCAAATCCGCCCGGTCCGGTCCGCCCGGTCCGGTCCGAAAGAGAGGCGGCAGAACATACGAACGGATTCGGAGAAAACCGAAAACGAACCGAATTACCCTTGCGGCAGCGAATGCCGCAGGGGTAATTTCATTGCAGGGCTCTTGATTTCCCGGAACCGATCCGGGAACGAAAAAGAACCGCACCGGCAGGCGCGGAACCGCTCCCGGCTCAGCGGTAGGACACGGAGTCCGCAGCGACTGCGCCGCGGCTCCCGCTCTCCGCCTCCCGGGCGGAGGTTTCCCCCGCGCCGGAACGGGACGTCCCGCCCGGAACGCCGGCGGAGGCTTCGGTCCGCTCCGCACGCAGCGAGAGCATCGAACGGTATTCGCCGCACCGAAGCGCGGCCGCCGCGACCGCGAAGAGCGTCGCCAATGCGGCGATCCAGCCGATCAGTCGCTTAATCATCCCGCTTTCCGTTCAGAATCCCGATGGCCCGCACGATCACGTCGTCCACGGGATAGATTTGTGCATAGAATCCGTCGTCCTCGAGCGACGTGTTGCGCCCGATGTAGGCCCTCAGTTGCGCCTCGATGAGTTTGTGCGAGCGGGCGATATCGTCGTAACGCGGCGCGACGCCCTTGCGGGCCGCATAGGCGATGAAGTCGTCGAAAAGCCTCCGGTCGCCGTCGAGCAGCGAGTCCAGCCCGCCGATCGTCCGCACGGCGTTCAGCGCGTCGCGATGCCGGTCGGCATATTCGATCGTATAGCGGTAGAGGATATTGCGTCCCGCCACCTCGATAAAATACTTCGTCACGTCGGTCGTGTCGGCCGGCACGAAGACGTCGGGCATGATGCCGCCCCCGCCATAGACCACCTTCCCGCCGGGTGTCGTGCGCTTGAGCGAATCGGCGAAGCGGATGCTGTCCGCCGAGAAGAACTCGTTGTTCCGGTAGCGGTTCCAGAGATCCTCCTCGTAGCTCTCGTCGTCGCCGATCGTGTAGGGTTTCTGGATCGAACGCCCCGTCGGCGTGTAGTAGCGGGCCGTCGTCAGCCGCAGGGCCGATCCGTCGGCATAGGGAATCTGCTGCTGCACGAGCCCCTTGCCGAACGAACGGCGGCCGACGATCGTGCCGCGGTCGTTGTCCTGCAGGGCGCCGGCCAGAATCTCGCTCGACGAAGCGCTGGCCTCGTCGATGAGCACTGCCACTTCCATCTCCTGAGCCGATCCCGTACCGTCGGCGTATTCGCGCAACTGCTCGTGGCGGCGGTCCTCCGTATAGACGATCAACTGCCCCTCGTGCAGGAATTCGTTGGCCACGGCGATGGCCTGGTCGAGGAATCCGCCCGAGTTGCCGCGCAGGTCGAAGATGAGCTTCGACACTCCCTGCGCCCGCAGCGTATCCAGCGCCGCACGGAACTCCCCGGCGGTCGTCCGTGCGAACTGCCCCAGCTTGACATAGCCGATGCCGTCCACGATGCGGAAGGCCGACTCGACGCTCCGGATCGGAATGATGCCGCGTTCGACCTCCACCTCCACCAGTCCGTCGATCCCCTGCCGGCCGAGCCCCAGACGGACCTTCGAGCCGCGCGGCCCGCGCAGCATCTTCACCACCTCGTTCTGAGGAATTTTCCGCCCGGCGACGAGCGAATCGCCGATCTCGACGATCCGGTCCCCGGCCTTGACGCCAGCCTTGTCGCTCGGGCCGTGAGGGATGACGTTCAGCACGATCACCGTATCGGTGGCCATGTTGAACACCACGCCGATCCCGTCGAACTCGCCTTCGAGCGGCTCGTTCAGCGCGGCCATCTCCGACGCGGGGATATAGACCGAATGGGGGTCCAGCTCCCGCACGAGCAGCGGAATGACGTGCTCGGCGAGCGAATCCATCGACACCGAATCGACGTAGCGGTTCTCGATGAGCGACAGCGTATAGGTCAGTTTGTTGGACGGCACGGACATGTGGCTCAGCATCCCCCGGATCTGCGACGCCGTGTCGTGCCGTCCGAGATATTGGCCGAGCAGGATGCCCAGCACGACGCCCGCCGACAGGATCAGCGGGAAAATCACCGTATGTTTCGAATTTCTGTACATCGCATGACGCGGCCCGCGGCCGCTACGGAATTACTTGTTCTTGAAGGTATAGGTCAGACCCACCAGCAGTTGCGTATTGGTCTGCACGTCGAGATTCTGCGCCCGGTTGTAGTAGAGCTGGAAGTTGAGCGTCGTCTTGATATACTTCGTGGCGTAGATTTCGAGCGTGTTCTCCCAGCGTACCGTCGGATGGATCGGCAGGCGGGGTTTGTCCTTGATATTCTGGCCGCCGCTCAGCCACTTCTCGTAGGCGAGACGGTACTCCGTGTAGTCGCGGATCTTGTTCTTCTGTCCCAGGTCGGTCATCCAGCCGTAGAATCCCGAGATACGGGTCTTGTAGTGCAGGTAGTTCGACTTGCCGAAGGTCCGGTCGAAGTCGATCTGAATGGACGAGCCGCCCTCGTATTTCGACGTCTTGTCGGGGTCCTCGATACCGTAGGAGTAGGCGGGCTTGATCTCGTTGCCGTCCTTATCGACCTGCCGCCGGCGAATCCAGTCGCTCTCGGCGAAGGTGGCGTTGAGCGACAACGGCGAGAGGTTGATGACGATGGGAAACTTCTTGACCGGGCAGTTGTAGGTGAAACCGAACGAAATATCCAGATAACCCGGGGTCATGAAGGTGCTTTTCAGGTGCTTGCGCTCCTGCTCCGTACGCGATACATAGCCGTTCACGAACTGGCTGCGGAATTTGAAGATCGAACCGTAGGACCAGTTCTTCGACATCTTGAAGGCCGGGGAGACCGAAATGTCGAATTCGTCCAGATTCTTGAACCAGACGCCGTTGCTGTCGGTCGAACCGTCGTCGTTGGTCGTCTCGACCCGCATCCGGTTGTAGCCCATCTTGGCGTTGAAAATCGTCTCTACCGTGAAGAGATTCTTCGTGAAGGTATGCTTCAGGAAAAGCGTCGCCGTCAGCGCGATGGAGTTGTCACCGCCCGACACGGCGATCCACGAATCGTTGTACGAGGTGAGCGATCCCTGCAAGTCGGCCTTTATCTCCAGGTAGTTGCGCTCCTTCCGGATCGCCGCCCGCTCGGCCTTGTAACGGGCCAGGCTGAAATAATCGACATCCACGGGAGTCGATTTCAGCCGGTCGCGGAAAGTCACGCCCTCCTGTTCCGCATTCACTTCGTCGATCGAAATCTGCGCCGCGGCCGGGAGAGCGGAGACCAGAAACGACGACAAGGCGAGCAGCAGGTAAAAATGTTTCATAATGAAGCGATTGTATTTTCAAGTAGCAAAGTTATGAATTTATTTACAAAATATTTACATTTGTCGGGAACTTAAACCGATTGACACGACAGATGAAATATTTCGGAGCACACGTAAGCGCCTCGGGCGGCGTGGAGAACGCCCCCGCCAATGCGCACGCGATCGGCGCCACCGCCTTCGCGCTCTTCACCAAGAACCAGCGGCAATGGGTCGCCGCCCCGCTCCGCGCGGAACAGATAGCGGCCTTCCGCAAGGCGTGCGACGAGCTGGGATACGCTCCGGCGCAGATCCTGCCGCACGACTCGTACCTGATAAACCTCGGACACCCCGAGCGCGAGGCGCTCGAAAAATCACGGACCGCCTTTCTCGACGAGATGCGGCGCTGCGAGCAACTGGGACTCGACCGGCTGAACTTCCACCCGGGGAGCCACCTGCAGAAGATCGCCGAGGAGGAGAGCCTCGACCGGATCGCCGAGTCGATCAACCTCGCGCTGGACCGCACGCACGGCGTCACGGCCGTCATCGAGAATACGGCCGGGCAGGGTTCGAATCTCGGATTCCGGTTCGAGCACCTCGCCTACCTGATCGACCGCGTGGAGGACAAGTCGCGCGTGGGCGTCTGCATCGACACCTGCCACGCCTTCGCCGCGGGATACGACCTGCGCACGGCCGAGGCGTGCGACGCCACGTTCGCCGAGCTGGAGCGCGTCGTGGGATTCCGCTACCTCAGGGGGATGCATCTGAACGATGCGATGAAGCCCCTCGACAGCCGCGTGGACCGCCACACGCCGCTGGGCGACGGACAAATCGGCATCGAATGCTTCCGCTACATCGCCCGCGACAAGCGGTTCGACGGCATTCCGCTGATTCTCGAAACCCCCGACGAAGCCCGTTGGAGCGAGGAAATCGCGCGGCTGAAGGCATTCGCCGGGGAGGCGTAACCCCGGGACCGCCGGCGAGCGAAAACCGCCCCTGCGACCGCACGTGTCGCAGGGGCGGTTTTCGCATACGGGGCGCCCTCACAGCCGGTCCAGACACCGCCGGATGACCGCCGCGCTGCCGCGCACCTCCTCTTCGGAGATCGTCAGCGGCGGCGAAATGCGGAACGCCGTGTCGCAGAAGAGGAACCAGTCGCTCAGGATGCCCTCCTCCCGGAACAGTTCCATCATGCGGTAAAGCCGGGCCGAATCGCCCAGTTCGACGGCCAGCAGCAGGCCGCTGCGGCGAATCTCCCGCACGGCCGCATGGCCGCCCAGCAGCTCCTCGTACAACGCCCCCTTCGCCTCGACCTGCCGCACGACGTCGTTTTCCAGGAGGTATTCGAGGGCCGCCAGCCCCGCGGCGCAGCAGACCGGATGGCCGCCGAAAGTGGTGATATGCCCCAGCACGGGATTCGACTGCAACGTGTCCATGATCTCGTGCCGCGAGACGAAGGCCCCGAGCGGCATGCCGCCGCCGAAGGCTTTCGCCAGACAAACGATGTCGGGCGTGACGCCGTACTTGAGCATGGCGAACAGCTCGCCCGTACGGCCCATGCCGGTCTGTATCTCGTCGAAGACGAGCAGCGCCCCCACCTCGTCGCAGCGCCTGCGCAGCGCCTCGAGGTAGCCCGGCCGCGGCGGCCGCACCCCCGCTTCGCCCTGCACCGGCTCGGCCAGCACGCAGGCCGTGCGGCGCGTGATGCGCTCCAACTGCGCGAAGTCGTTGAACTCAATGGCCTGCACGTCGGGCAGCAGGGGCCGGAACGCCCCTTTCCACTCCTCGCCCTCGGGCGCGCCCATCATCGTCATCGCGCCGTGCGTCGAACCGTGGTAGGCCCTCCGCATCGAGATCATCTCCGTGCGCCCCGTGAACCGCTTGGCCAGCTTCAACGCCCCCTCGACCGCCTCGGCGCCCGAATTGACGAAATAGACGCTCTCGAGCGGCGCAGGCAGCAGCGACGCGATCTTCGCGGCGTACTCCACCTGCGGGGTTTCGATCAGCTCGCCGTAAACCATCACGTGCATGTAGCGTGCGGCCTGCTCCTGCACGGCCCGCACCACGGCCGGATTGGCATGGCCCACGTTGCTCACCGAGACGCCCGCCACCAGATCGTAATACCGCTTTCCTTCGGGCGTATAGAAAAACGAACCCTCGGCCCGGGCCACCTCCACCAGCATCGGCGAAGGCGAAGTCTGGGCCACACGGGCCAGGAACTGTTTCCGTAAAATCGTATCGTTCATAGAAATAACCGAATTTTCCATTTTTCCCTCCGCCGGACCGGGACACGTCCACGCGCACGGGAGCATCCCCGCAGCCGCCGTTTCACGGCCGCCCGGCGAAACGGACCGTCACCGCAGCCGCAGCGCGAAACCCGCGGCCGGACGGTCTCAAAGGCCGTCGCCGCCGAAACGCCGCCGCAGAATCTCTTCCGAATCCTTCACGCTGCGGCGCATCCAGCGCTCCAGCACCTCGGCCTGCGAGGCAAGGGGCATCCGCCACCCGGGAACCGTGAGTCGCACGCGCTCCGAAAGCATGTAGATCAGGATCGCCGCCGAGGCCGAGACATTCAGACTCTCGACCATCCCGCACATCGGAATACGCAGGAACTCGTCCGCCGCGGCGACGATCCCGTCCGAAATCCCGGCGTGCTCCGTGCCGAAGACCAGCGCGAAGGGCCCCCGCGCGACGTCGAACGTCTCGGGGGTACAGTCCTCGCGGTGGGGCGTCGTGGCGACGATGCGGTAACCCGCGCCGCGGAGCGCCGCCAGCGCGTCGTCCGTCGAACGATGCCGCCGGATGTCCACCCACCGGTCGGTCCCCCGCACCACGGCCGCACTCGGCTCGAACGGACAGAGACTTTCGACCGTGTGCATCTCCTGAATGCCGAACGCCTCGCAATGGCGCACCAGCGCGGCGGCGTTCTGGCCGTGGAACATGTTCTCGGCCAGCACCGTCATATAACGCGTCCGGCCGGCGACCGTCCGCCGCAGCACGGCATAGCGGTCCGCGGTCATGAACTCCGCCAGGCAGGCGATCCGTCCGGCAAGATGTCCGGCTTCGGGGCCGAACCCGCCGTCGGAAGCGGCTTCGTCATTTGCGGTATTTTTCATCTTCATCGAGGATTTTCAGGTAACTTTCGTAGCGGGCCGGGGCGATCTCTCCCCTCCGCACGGCCTCCACGACCGCACAGCCCGGCTCGTGCGTATGCGTGCAGTTGTAGAAGCGGCAGCCGGGAGCCGTGCGCATCATCTCCGGGAAGTAGTGCCACAACTCGGCCCCGTCGATGTCGAGCAGCCCGAATCCCTTGATGCCGGGCGTGTCGATCACCGCCCCGCCCCCGGCGAGGGGATACATGGCCGAAAAGGTCGTCGTATGCCGCCCCTTGCGGTGGCTCTCGGAAATCTCGCCCGTACGGATGTCGAGCGACGGGTCGATGGCCCGGACGAGCGTCGATTTCCCTACGCCCGAATTGCCCGCCACGAGCGTCGTGCACCCCGCGAGCAGCTCCCGTACCTCCTCCACGCCGACGCCCTGCGGCGCGGCGGCCTCCAGCACGCGGTAGCCGGCCCCTTCGTACACGGCGCGGAAGGCGGCGACGGCCTCCGGATCCTGCAGGTCGATCTTCGACAGCAGGATCGCCGCCGGGACCTTGTAGGCCTCGCACGTCACCAGGAAACGGTCCACGAATTCCGTGGCGGTCTCGGGCGCACGCAGCGTCACGACCAGCAGCGCGCGATCGACATTGGCGGCGATGATATGCGACTCCTTCGAAAGGTTCGAAGCCCTGCGGATCACGTAGTTGCGGCGCGGCGCGATGTCGGCGATCACGTAGTCGCCCCCGTCGTCGGCCTCGCACGCCACCTCGTCACCCACCACCACCGGATTGGTCGAACGGCGCCCTTGCAGACGCAGGCGGCCCCGCATGCGGCAGCGGACCGTCTCCCCGTCGTGCCGCACCTCGTACCAGCTTCCGGTCGCGCGGACCACCGTTCCCGTAAAACGCTTCTCCATAGGCTATTCGTCCCGCTGCGGAACCCGGTCGCCGACCCATTCCAGGAAAGGGAAGACGGCCTCCGAGAGACGCAGCACCGGTTCATAACATTTCGACTGTCCGACCGTCCGCGGGCCGACCAGCGCGTAATCCGCATTGAGCTTGTCGAACGCCGAGAACAACGCACTCAGTATCAACAGATACTTCAGCACGGAAACCGCCACGCCCAGCAGGATGTCGGCGATGCCCAGCCCTGCGAAACGGCACAGACGGCGCACCAGCCGCGCCGCGACGGCCACCGCCAGCACGACGGCCACGAGCACCGCGGCGAAGCCTCCCGCCGCGGCGAACTCCCCGTCGAGCTCGAGCCACGCCCCGACCCGGCCGCCGTAGTGCGCCGCCAGCCAGATGCCGGCGACCACTCCCACCAGCGAACATACCTGCACGACGAAGCCCTGCCGCCAGCCGTTCCAGACGGCCAGCGCCAGCACCAGGCAGACTATAAGGTCGATAGCGTTCAAAAGCAGCGGGTTTCGCGTGTAAAGATACTACTTTTGGCCGAACCGCCCAAAAAAAGAAAAACCCGTACGTCACGGGAGCCACAGATACCTAACCCAATATATTAAATAGGTATGTCCTACGCACGGATCACATCGCGCAACCCGACCTCGAGCGCATTGCAGATGATACAAATGGTCCTGATCGTAAGATTCGTGCGCCCCGCCTCGATCCGGCTCAGGTTGGATCTTTCCATGTCGCAACGATACGCAAGTTCCTGCACAGTCAGCTTTTTTTCCTTCCTCAACTCCCTAATTCTCGAGGAGATATAGGCGATCTCCTCTTCATAAACAACCCCCATCTCAAAAATTTGAACAAAAATTTTGCTGTGCAAATTTTTATATATATATTTGCATCGTTGGTATCATATATGATACACAAAAAGCGTACAGAGCGCACTTTTAACGGGGAAAACAGGTAACGGATAAAACAAGAACGACATAAACAACCAATCCATTTCAATTCTAATTTGTATGAAGAAAATTTTTAAAAATCTTCTTGCATTGTTCTTAACAGGAACAATGCTGGCAGGTGTCGGTTGTAAGGACTACGACGACGACATCAACAAGATCAACGACCGGATCGACGAATTGACGACCGGCAAGATCGCAGACATCGAGTCCCAGCTCAGCTCGATGCAAACGACCGTCGAGAGCCTCAAAGCTCTCGAAACGCGTATTAAGGCCCTCGAAGACGCTCAGGTCACGGACGCAGACCTGCAAACCCTCCGCGATGCCATCGACGCCATCGAGGCGAACTACGCGACGAAAGATTACCTTTCGACCACGCTCGCATCGTACGCTACGACCCAGTACGTAGGCGAGGCGATCAAGAAGGTGACGGAGGCTCTGGGAGCCTTCACGACCGATGAGGCCATCCAGAAGGCCATCGACGACGCCAAGAGCGCCGCCATCACGGCTGCCGGCAAGGCCTGCGAAGAGGCCTTCAAGACCGCAGTCGAGAGCGTTATCGCCGGCGCCACCGAAGAGCCCGCGAACGAAATCGGCAAGGCATTCGCGGCATACAACGAGCACATCAAGCAGTTGCTGACCGACGCTGTCGAGAACGAGGACGGTTTCATCAACGAGAAGATCGCCGAAATGATCCAGGATGCCGTAAAGGAAATGGCAGCCAAGATCGCCGGCCGTCTGACGAGCGTCCAACTGATTCCCGATCTGTACATAGACGGAATCGAGACGATCGAGCTGAAATCGCTCAAGTACAAGGCATGGTCGGTAAACGAGACGACCGAGACGATCTCCCAGAGCGGACCGGTTGCAACGACCGCCCAGAACGCTACGGCCGTTCGCTACCTGGTAAGCCCGTCGCTCGTAACCAAGGAGGACATCAAGGAGCCGAGCTACATCTTCGAAAAGGCCGAGGTGCGCACGACGCGTGCTGCCGTGAAAGATCAACTGCTTTCCGTGGATTCCTACGAGGTTGCCGACGGTGTCCTGACCGTAAACGTGAAGAAGAAATCGGGCGTGGAGATCAAACTGAACGACGGCCATGTCTATACGGCTGCCCTCGCAGTGCCCATCGCCGACAAATGGCTCGGTGAAAAAGAGACCGGAACGTCCGTCTATTCGGATTTCGTAGCTCTGTCCGAGGCGACCATCGAGCCCAAGATCGCTGCCGCCGCATACGATTGCGATAAGGAGAACCACAATCACTATTCGGAAAGTTACGCAGCCGCAAAAGCTTCCGATCCCATCAAGATGGTCGCCTACAACGAGCCGCTCGAACTGTTGCCGCTCGTAACGGGTTGCTACATGAAGGGCGAAAATGCCGTCGAAATCACGAAAGAGGAGCTGAAAGCCGCAGGCCTCGAGTTCCGCTTCGATGTGCCGACCGCAGCTTACACGATCGGCGACAACAAGACCGACCAGCAGGATTTCGCTTCCGTCTCGAAAGGCGAGGACGGATGGAAGATCTCGTCGCGACTGCCCGACGGTACGACCAATAACAAAGCCGCTATCGACAAGACCCCGATCGTCCGCGTCGAGTTGATAGACGTGAACAACAAGAATGCGATCGCCGACGTGCGCTATTTCAAGATCCAGTGGGTCAAGGAGACGATTCCGGCTCTGCCTCTGGGTGTTCTGAAGACTTTCGACTATACGCTCAGTTGCGAAGAATTCTCCGGTGAATTCCTTTGGAATGAAATGGTAAACGAGGTGCTCGGCAAGATCGGCGAAAATGGCATGTCGCAGGATGAGTTCCTCGCAACCTACGACGCTCCCGTGATCGAAGCAGAAGGCTACAAAAAAGGGTCCGTCGCCGCAGAAGGCGCTCCGGAGGCCGAAAACGCCGAGTTCGTCTATAACTTCGACGCTGCTGCCGACGAATCCGCCGCCGCATTCACCTGGACGCTGACGACCAAACAGATCGGAACCGTCATCGACAAGCTCACGGCAGGCGAAGAGGTCAAGTACACGGTCAATGTAACCATCCCCGCCAAGATCGAGTACCAGGGTGCCATAACCTTCGCATTCGAGGTAGTCGTGAAGCTCCCGCAGTTGCCCGGCATCTACGGATACGAATCGACGAACTGGTACAACCCGGATTACACGCTCGCCCGCGTATTCCCGATCCAGTACAACACGCCGGGAGCCCTCGAAACCTGCGCATACCGTTACGAACTCGACCGTCTGTTCGCCGACAGCAAACCGGTCAAGGACATGCTGCCCTGCGGCAAGTGGGACATCCAGTTCGCTCAGAAGCAGCCAAGCGTATACAGCTCCGGCGCAACGAAGGTTCCGTCCGATGATGCTGCGGGCCATACCTTGGTCAAGGGGCTGACGACGGCCGTACAGCTCAACTACGCAGCCGGCGATCCCTGGTACGCACCTGCTGCTCCCCTTACGCCCGGCGCTACGAACGTGGCCGAAGCATCCGACATCCAGGTACAGGTAATGCACAACGCCGAAGGTATCGGCATACTGGGTCAGGAGGCGACTCTCCAGGTTTGGGCCGCCATCAACGACTACAACCGCATCGCGCTGCATACGTTCAACATTCTCTTCGTAAAACCGCTGAAGATCAACACCGAACTGGAGAACGCCTACTTCGTGGACCAGCTCATCAGCGGCTCGACGATCGACTGCTCGAAGGCCTTCACGATGACCGACTTCAAGGATTACATCGTAGCCGAGACCACCACGGGCTCCGGCGAGAAGGAGAAATACGCCGCCGAACTCTACAAGTACTATCAGGTCGTAGCTCCGAAGTGGAACCTGGCCGAGGCCAAGACCAACCTCAAGAAGGACAACGCAGGCAACTACGTGGTAGACGAGTCGATCACGGCAGACAACGCCCAGATCAAGGCAGAAGACCGCTTCGGTGTAAACTGCATCACGGAGAACACCGCGGAATCGACCCTGACCTTCAAGAACATCAGCGGCGTGAAGGTTGAGAAGGCCGTGAAACTCTTCATCCCCGTAACCGTAAGCCACAAGTGGGGCACGCTGACGGCAACCGTTACCGTCGATCTGCTTCCCGAGGCTTCGGCCGAATAACGACAACTCTCTCCCCTCCCCTTCCGGTTTCCGGGCCGGGATCCCGACCCGGAAGCCAGGAAGGCAATAACTCCCGGCGGACCGCAGCAATAGCTGCGGTCTGCTATTTTTATATTATCTTTGCAGGGACCTCTCTCCGCCCCGGCGCGGGAAGGTCCCGAAAACGACAAGCGATGAATCTCGAGAAATTCATGCGCCGCCCGGCGTGCGAAGTGCGCATCGGCGGCGTGACCATCGGCGGCGGACACCCCGTCGCCGTGCAGTCGATGACCAACACCGACACCAACGACACGGCCGCGAGCGTGGCCCAGATCGAACGGATCGACCGCGCCGGCGGACACATCGTGCGCCTCACGGCGCAGGGCCGCCGCGAAGGCGAGAACCTCCGCGAAATCGTCCGGCAACTGCGGGCCGACGGATGCACGGCGGCCGTGGTGGCCGACATCCATTTCACGCCCGAGGTGGCCGCCGTCGCCGCGCAGTACGTGGACAAGGTGCGCATCAACCCGGGCAACTACCGCAACGACCGCGGCCAGTTCGAGGCGCTCATCGACACGTGCCGCGCCCGGGGCGTGGCGCTGCGTATCGGCGTGAACCACGGCTCGCTCGCGAAACGGGTGTTCGACCGGTGGGGCGACACGCCGCAGGGCATGGTCGTCTCGGCGATGGAGTTCCTGCGCATCTGCCGTGCGAAGGAGTTCGACCAGGTGACGGTCTCGATGAAGTCGAGCAACACGCGCGTCATGGTGGCCGCCTACCGGCTGCTGGTCGAAGCGATGGAGGCCGAGGGAATGCGCTACCCGATCCATCTGGGCGTCACGGAGGCCGGAAACGGACTGGAGGGGCGCATCAAGAGCGCCGTAGGCATCGGCGCCCTGCTGGCCGACGGCATCGGCGACACGATCCGCGTGTCGCTCACCGAGGCCCCGGAGCACGAAATTCCCGTGGCGCAACTGCTCGTCCGCCACTTCGCCGACCGCCCGGGCGTCTTCCCCGTGCGGCATCCCGAACGCTACTCCCCGACCGAATACCGCCGTCGCTCGCGGGTGGCGGTTCCCGTCGTCCACGACGAACCGCACGACGGCTTCCGCATCCTCGAGGCCCGCTCGGGCAACCCGACGGCCGAGCTGCGGGCCGCGATCCTCGACCTCGAACCCGCCGACGCACCGGTCATGGTGGCGTGCCGCTACGACGAGAAGGACCTCGAAACGCTGGCCGTGAAGGCCGCGGCCGACCTGGGGCCGCTGCTGCTCGACGGGCTGGCCGACGGCATCCGGATCGACGCTCCGGGCCATACGGACCGCGAGCTGCACGATATCGAGCTGATGATCCTCCAGGCGGCGCGCGTGCGCTTCTCCCGCACCGAATACATCGCCTGCCCGAGCTGCGGCCGCACGCTCTACGACATCGAAAAGACGCTCGCCGGAATCAAGGCCCGCACGTCGCACCTCAAGAACCTCCGCATCGGCGTCATGGGCTGCATCGTGAACGGCCCGGGCGAGATGGCCGACGCCGACTACGGCTATGTGGGCGCGGGACCCGGGCGCATCACCCTCTACAAGGGGCGCGAGGTCGTCGAACGCGACATCCCGCAGGAAGAGGCGCTCGACCGCCTCGTGGAACTCATCAAACGGAACGGGGAATGGACGGAACCCGACGCCGGACCCCGCGGCGCGGCACGGGCATGACGATCCTTCCGGCGGCATACCTCCCCTCGGTGGAGTACTTCTGGCATCTGGCGCAGGGCGGGTGCGTCGTCGATCTGGGCGAACACTTCGTCAAACGCTCGGAGCGCAACCGCGCGCGGATCCTCGCCACGGACGGCGCGATGGAACTCACCGCCCACGTCCGCCATGCCGATCGCCCCCGCCAGCCGATGCGCGACATGCGCCTCGACTACTCGAAACGCTGGCAGCACCAGCACTGGGGCGCACTCACGGCCTCCTACAAATCCTCGCCCTACTTCGACCACTACGCCCGGCGGTTCGAACCGTTCTACCGCCGCGAATACGCCTTCCTGGCCGACTACGACCTGCAACTCACCGAGCTGCTCTGCTCGCTGGCGCACATCCCGATGCCGGAGGTCTCCGAGCGTTACGTCGAGGCCGCGCCCGGCGACCGGGACCTGCGACCCAAACGCAGAGAGGGCCCGGCGTTCGCCGCCGAGCCCTATGTCCAGGTATTTTCCGACCGGATGCCCTTCGAAGCTAATTTGTCGTTCGCGGACCTGCTTTTCGCAGAGGGACCTGCAGCCGCTTCGGTTTTAGCACGTTGCCGACCAGAATAGACACGCTGTCGCGCAGCGGCCCGGCGATGGCCTTCACCTCCACGAGACCCGACACGTCCACCGAATCGGACCGGTACTGGCAGGCGGCGTACTCGGTGACGGCCACCGTGTCGGCCCCCACCGTCAGCACGGGAACCCCGGCCGAGGAGTAGATGCGGAACGCCTGCCGCGGCACGTCGCGCAGCCGCCGGTGCTTGTCAGCGATATAGAGCGTCGGGGACTCGGCGTTCCAGAGCGCCCGGTAGAGGTAGTAGGCGTCCTTCCGGTCGCGGCGGTCGAGCGTCACGAGCCCCGAGCCGTTCACGCCGTAGGGGCGCCGCGCGGAGCCGTAATCGAACAGGTTGTCGATCCACACGCCCCAGAAGAGCGAATCCCCCTGCAGGTTGCGGGCGTACTCCTCGTGGAAGCGCGTCTGCTTCTCCTCGGGCATCCAGTTCGAGCGGGGTTCGGCCTGCGCCGTGTAGCTCTTGTGGCCGATGAACCCGCTGCCCCCGTAGGCGACACCCGAACGCAGGTGGGACCAGTTCTTGCGCATCTGGTCGCGCCAGACGGCCACATCGTCCGTCGAACCCTTCCGCCAGCCCACGTTCTGCCGCCAGACGATCAGGTCCGAGACGAAATTGATATTCCCGTTCTGGTCGCTGCACGCCACCGTCGGCCGCGAAGGATCCATCGCACGGGCCGTGCCGACGAGCCGCCGGAGATAGGGGACCACGTCGTCGCCCCGGGGCCGGAGGCACGAGAAGATTCCCCACATCGCCACCGACGGGTGGTTGATGTTCTGCGCGACGATCTCCCGCAACTGTTCCAGTCCGTTCTCTTCGAACTGCGGCGTGGCATAGTAGGCTATGTCGCCCAGGAAGGGGGCGCTTTGCAGCGGCGTATCGACCCACACCAGAATTCCCCGTTCGTCGCAGCGGTCGTAAAAACGCTGCGAATGGGGCATCACGGCCGAACGCAGGGCGTTGGCCCCCAGGTCGCGCAGCACGGCCAGATCGGCCTCGCCGTCCTCCGGCGTGAGCGCGCCGCCCGAGGAGGCGTTGTCGTGGTAGAGCGTGACGCCGCGCACGGGAATCCGGCGGCCGTTGATCCGCAGCCCGCCCAAAGGAATCGCGACGATCGAGCGGAATCCCGTGCGGACCGAAACGCGGTCCGTGATACTGTCCTCGCCGATCGAAGCCGTGACGGTGTAGAGCGACGGCGATTCGGGGCTCCACAGCTCCGGCTCCCCGAAAGCGAAGGGCACGACGACCGGTTTGCCGTCGAGCCGTGCGCGCTGCCGCTTCGAGAAGACCGGCCGGCCGTCGGGCGCGGCGATGTCGAGCGTCACCATGCAGGCGTTCCCCTCCTTCGAGACGAGGTGGATTTCGGCCTCGCCCGAAACGGAGAGCGAATCGACCGCCTGCGGATGGACGAGCACGCCGTCCGAGCCGAGATAGAGGGGCGACACGGCCGTCCGGCCGGTCACGACGAGCTCCACGTCGCGGTAGATGCCGCCATAGAGGTTCATGTCGGTCGAGGTGGGCAGCACGTCGTCCCGGACGCCGTTGCTGACGACCACCAGCAGCGCGTTGTCCTCCCCGAAGCGGACGTAGTCCGTGATCTCGAACGCGAAGGCCGCGGCCCCTCCGCGGTGCGTACCCGCATGGCGGCCATTGACGAACAGGTCGGCCACCGACTGCGCGCCGTAGAACTTCACGAACAGCCGCCGCGAAGCCCACTCCCCGGGAATGTAAATATCGTTCTGGTAGTTGCCCGTCGTTTCGAGCCAGCCCCCCGCCGAGCGGGGATCGGTGTTCCAGGTGTGCGGCAACGTGACATGGCGGGCGTTGTCGCTCGTGTTCTCCGACTTGAAGAAGAAACGCCACCCTTCGTTGAGCGGATACACCTCGCGCGCCCCGGCCGCACAGGCGGCGAAGACGAACAGCAAAGTCGCAAAGATTCGTTTCATGGCGGAACAGTTTTTTTAAATCGGGACGGAATCCGTCCGTGCGGTCCGGGACGCCGGCTTTCCGGAAGCGCCGCCGGAACCCGCACGGGCGCTCCGGCGCATCCCGCCCGGGCGGCGTGCAGGGACCCTCCCGGAACAAAGGTAATACAAATACCGAAGAAAAGCAACCGTCCTTCCGCACGCCCCGTTCCCGGGAGGCGCCCCGCCCCGGTTCGCCGCGGCCCGCTCCCGCCGACCGCACGGCGGTGTGCATTTTCCGTTCCTTTTTTCGCAATTCATCTTTTTTCCGTATATTTGTCGGGGAACGCCCCGTACGGCACGGGCTGCGCATCCGCCACGCACACATGAGACGATACCTGCTTCTGCTTATCGCGCTGCTGTCGCTGACCCCGGCGGCCCGCGCCGGGAACGAACCGGATTCGCTGCTCCGGACGCTCGACCGCGCCATCGCGGAACGGAGTCTCCGCACGGCCCGCAAGGAGGAGCTGCTCCGCGAGCTGAAACAGCAGCGGGACGCGCAGGAGTCGCTCCGGGACCGCTACCGGATCAACGACGAGATCATCGACAACTACACGTCGTTCGTCTGCGACTCGGCCACGAGTTACATCCACGACAACCTCCGCATCGCCGAAACGCTGGGCGACGAGCGGCTGCGGACCGAAAGCCGCCTGCGGCTGGCCTTCGTCTATTCCCTCTCGGGGCTGTTCGTGCAGGCTTCCGACCTGCTCCGCGCTATCGACTTCGGGGCGCTGACCGCGGACCAGAAGCTCTCCTACTGCTGGACCCGCATCCGCTACTACGAAAACCTGACGCGCTACACCGGCGATGAGGCGCTCGGCGCGGATTACGCCGCCCAGATCCGGGCGCTGCGCGACACGGTCATGTCGCTGCTGCCCGAAGACTCCGAAATGTATCTCAAGGAGAAAGCCTTCCAGTTGCAGGCCGACGGGAGACTGGAGGAGGCCGAAGGGATCCTCACGGAAATCTACCGCGGACAGACGCCCGACACGCACAGCTACGCCATGGCGGCGATGAGCCTGGCCAAACTCTACCGCGAAGCCGGCGACCGGGAGCGGGAGAACCGCTTCCTGAAGCTGGCGGCCCTGACCGACACGCGGCTGGCGGTCAAGGAGAACGAGGCGCTGCTCACGCTGGCCACGAACCTCTTCGAACAGGGCGACATCGAACGGTCGTACAACTACATCTCCTCGGCGCTCAGCGACGCCAACTTCTACAACTCGCGCGTCAAGAATTCGGTCATCGCCCGCGTGCAGCCCATCATCGAGAGCAACTACCTCGACCGCATCGAGACGCAGCGGCGGAACCTGCGCCGCTCGACCATTCTGCTGAGCGTCTTCATCGCCCTGCTGGCCGGGGCGCTCGCCGTCATCGGAATCCAGATGCGCATGGTCTCGCGGGCACGGCGCAACCTTCAGGAGATGAACGGCCAGCTCTCGGAGCTGAACCGGAGCCTCAACGAGGCGAACGTCGTCAAGGAGAAATACATCGGCTACTTCATGAACCGGTGCGCCCTCTATATCAACAAGCTCTGCGCCTACCGCAAGGACGTCAGCCACAAGCTGCGCAGCGGCCAGATCGACCGGCTCAAGATTCCGCCGAAGGAGCAGGACCGGGAGTTCGACGAGCTGTACGCCGAGTTCGACGAGGCGTTCCTGAAACTCTACCCGTCGTTCGTGGAGGAGTTCAACGAACTGCTCAGGCCCGAGGCCCGTTACGAGACGACCGAAGGGAGACTCAACACCGAGCTGCGCATCTTCGCCCTCATGCGGCTCGGACTGACGAACGTGAACCAGATCGCGGAATTCCTGCGCTGCTCGCTCCAGACGGTTTACAACTACAAGAGCAAAATCAAGAGCAAGGCGCAGCCCGGCATCGAGCATTTCGAGGAAGAGGTGCGGAAACTGGGTCAGAACACCTTTGCGAGCGATTCAATGTGATTTACCAAAACGGAGGTGTACGGAAACGACAATACGCTGTAAAATAGCCGCATAGTCGTACAACGCACTTACTTTCCGATCTACTTCGCCCCGCGGCGGGCATGACGGTTTGCGGTTTATTCAGTTTCTTTGTAGTAGCGGATTCCTGCGGAATCCCGGAATCTACGAACCAACTGCTGACACCATGAAACCATTCTGCAACGGAGTATCACGGCTCCGCGCCCGCCTCTGCGGCCATCGCGCCGGAATCCCGGCCACGCACACGATCCCGAACACCGGAAAGAGAGCGCTGCTCGGTCTGCTTCTGCTGACCCTCTCGCCCGTCGCGTCCGCCGCCGCACAGGAACGGCGGCCCGTCTATTTCGTGGACGGGTACCACGGAGGCATCTACGGGCACTATCCCGTCGAGTGGAAGACGCGCTTCATCGTCGATGAGCTGGAGGCGCATCCCGAGTGGCGCATCGGACTGGAGATCGAGCCCGAAACGTGGGACACCGTGGCGCTGCGCACGCCGGCCGACTACGCCCGCTTCAAACGCATCGCCGCCGATCCGCGCGTCGAATTCACCAACCCGACCTACGCCCAGCCTTACTGCTACAACATCTCGGGCGAGAGCATCATCCGGCAGTTCGCCTACGGCATCCGGAAGATCCGCAGCCACTTCCCCGACGTGGAGTTCGTCACCTATTCGGTCGAGGAACCGTGCTTCACGAGCAGCCTGCCGCAGATTCTCAGGCTCTTCGGCTTCAAATACGCCTCGCTCAAGTGTCCGAACACCTGCTGGGGCGGCTACACGGCCCCCTACGGCGGCGAACTGGTGAACTGGACCGCTCCCGACGGCACGTCGATCCTCACCTCCCCGCGCTACGCCTGCGAGGAGTTGCAGCCCAACTCCGTCTGGCAGACGACGGCCTGGGGCAACGAGACGCCCTACATCGAGGCCTGCATCCGGCAGGACATCGCCCATCCGGTAGGCATGTGCTACCAGGACGCCGGATGGCGCTACGGGCCCTGGATCGGCTCGGGCGACTCGATCCGCAACAACTCGATCTACGTCACCTGGCGCGAATACTTCGAACGCATCTCCGAAGGCCGCACCACGGACGACTACCGATTCCCGCAGGAGGACATGCATGTCAGCCTCATGTGGGGCAGCCAGGTCATGCAGCGCATCGCCCGCGAAGTGCGCCGCGCCGAGAACAGCCTCTCGACGGCCGAGAAGATGGGCGCCATCGCCAACCTCTCGAACGGCTACCTGTACAAACAGGGCGACATGGACGAAGCGTGGCGGACGCTGATGCTCGCCCAGCACCACGATTCGTGGATCGTACCCTACAACGGTCTGCACGGCAAAGGGACCTGGGCCGACCACATCCACCGCTGGACGGCGGCCACCGATTCGATCTGCGCCGGCATCGTCGCCGCGGCCGAGGGGAGCCTCGCTGCGGCCGGAAACGGCAGGAAGGAGTTCGGCATAAGGGTCTGCAACACGCTCGGCACGCCGCGCCGCGAGGTGGTCCGCGCCGCGCTGCCCGAAGGATTCGACGCGGAGGGGGCCGTCGTGCGGGACATCCGCGGGAAGAAGGTCGGCAGCGTCCTCACGACCTCGGACGGGACGAAGAGCCTGCTCTTCGAGGCCGAGGTTCCCGCCTTCGGCTACACGACCTACACCGTCCGGGAAGGCCGTCCGCAGAAGGGAGCGCAGACCGCGCCGCATGCCGCGACGGAGGGCCGCATCGTCGTCGAAAACGACATGTACCGCCTCGAGATCGACCCCGCACGCGGCGGCATCGTCACGAGCCTCGTGGCCAAGCACCTCGGCGGCAGGGAATATGCCGACGCCGGCAGCGACTACGCGCTGGGCGAACTGCGGGGCCACTTCTACGAGGAGGGGCGCTTCCGCTCCTCGACCGAAACGCCGGCCGAGGTCTCGGTCCTCTGCGACAACGACCTGGAGAAGCGCATCCGCATCCGCGGCGCCATCGCATCGCACCCCTTCACAGAGACGATCACGCTCCGCAAGGGCGACCGCAAGATCGACTTCGACCTGCGGATCGACTGGAAACACAACGTCGGCATCGGCGAATTCGCCCAGAAGGACGCCTTCAACAAGAACCGCCGCGCCTTCTACGACAGCCGCTACAAGCTCAACATCTACTTTCCGGTGGCGCTCGACGCCCCCGAACTCTATAAGGACGCGCCGTTCGACGTCTGCAAAAGCCGTCTGAAGGACACCCGCTTCTCGACGTGGGACAACATCAAACACGACATCCTGCTCCACTGGGCCGACCTCGCGGAGCGCGACGGCGGCTACGGACTGGCCCTGCTGACCGACCACACCACCTCCTATATCTACGGCGGCGGTTCGCCGCTCGGACTAACGGTGCAGTACTCCGGCGGCGGGCTGTGGGGCCGCGACTACCCGATCGACCGTCCGACGCACATCCGCTTCGCCGTGGCGGCCCACGACGGAACGTGGGACGAGGCGGGCGTCCACGAAGAGAGCCTCCGCTGGAACGAGCCGCTGCTCTGCGACGCCGGGAACACGGCCGCCGGAAGCGCCTCGCTCATCGACGTCGCCGGAAGCGGTTACGAGCTGTCGGCCGCCTATCCCCAGGAGGGAAGCGTCATCGTGCGCCTGTTCAACGCCTCGGGCGACGAAACGCCGCAGACCGTGCGGTTCGGCTTCCCCGTGTCGAAGATCGAGGAGATCGACCTCAACGGCCGCACGACGGGCAGATGCGACGCCGCCGTGCGGGACGGCGAGACCGAAGTCCGGGTCGCCATGCCCCGCTTCGGCCTGAAAACCTTCCGTCTGACCAAATAACAGTCATCCCATGCATAACTACCTCACCCAAGCGACTCTGCTTTTCGCACTGGCGGCCCCGGCGGCGGGGCTCACCGGCTGCTGCGCCCGGGAGGGCGCTGCCGCCGAAGGATTCGACGCGGCCCGTTACGTGAACCCCTTCATCGGCGCGAGCACCAGCACGGCCGCCGCAGGCGTCTATCACGGTCTGGGCAAGACCTTCCCGGGGGCCACGACGCCCTTCGGCATGGTGCAGGTCAGCCCGAACACCATCACGGGCGGCGACAACAGCCCCGGATACAGTTACGAACACACCACGATCGAAGGCTTCGCCTTCACGCAGATGAACGGCGTGGGATGGTTCGGCGAGCTGGGCAACCTGCTCGTCATGCCCACCACGGGCCCGCTGCAAAAGATCGCGGGCAAGGAGGACGGCTCGATCGCCGGCTACCGCTCGCACTACGACAAAACCACCGAAACGGCCCGTGCGGGTTACTACGCGGCCGACCTGACGGACTACGGCATCCGGGTCGAAAGCTCGGCCACGCCCCACTGCGGCATCCTGCGCTTCACCTTCCCCGAGAACGACCTCTCGCGCATCCAGATCGACCTGGCGCGCCGCGTGGGCGGCACTTCGGAGCGGCAGTACGTCGAGGTGATCGACGACCGCACGATCGCCGGATGGATGAAGTGCACCCCGGCCACGGGCGGCTGGGGCAACGGCGAGGGACACGCCGACTACACGATCTACTTCTATGCGCAGTTGAGCGAACCGATGCGGCAGCACGGCTTCTGGAGCGCCGACATCCCCGACACCTGGGTACGCAAGAAGGACGAGGTGGTGAGCATCCCCTACCTGCAACGCGTCGCCCAGGCCCCGGTCGTCACCGGTGAACGGCAGATCGAGGGCAAGCACATCGGTTTCTACACCGAATTCCCGACCCGCGAAGGGCAGCAGGTGGAGTTCAAGGCGGGCATCTCGTTCGTGGACATGGAGGGAGCGCGCAAAAACTTCGAGGCGGAGATCGCCTCGAAAACCTTCGACGAGGTGGCCGGCGAGGCCTATGCGCAGTGGAACCGCGAACTGAACCGCATCCGCATCGAGGGCGGCACGGACGAGGAGAAGACGATCTTCTACACGGCGCTCTACCACACGATGATCGACCCGCGCATCTACACCGACACCGACGGCCGCTACATGGGCGCCGACAGCAAGCCCCGTTCGACCGAAGGCCGCTTCACCAAGCGGACCGTGTTCAGCGGATGGGACGTCTTCCGCAGCCAGATGCCGTTGCAGACGATCATCAACCCCGAACTGGTGGACGACCTGCTCGCCTCGCTGACGACGATGGCCCAGGAGAGCGGCCGGGAGTACTTCGAACGGTGGGAGATCGTGAACGCCTACTCGGGCTGCATGCTCGGCAACCCGGCGCTGTCGGTGCTCGCCGACGCCTATGCCAAGGGCATCCGGGGCTACGACGTCGAACGCGCCTACCGCTACGCGGTCAATACCTCGCGCCTGTTCGGCAACGACTCGCTGGGCTACACCCCCTCGGACCTCTGCATTTCCCACACGCTCGAATACGCCTACACCGACTGGTGCGTCTCGCAGTTGGCCGCACGGCTCGGCAAGACGGAGGACGCGAAGGCCTTCGCGCAGAAGAGCCGGGCCTACCGCAACATCTTCGACAGAGAGAAGGGCTGGTTCCGTCCGCGCCGCGCCGACGGCTCGTGGGCCCCGTGGCCGGAGAACGCCCGCACGACGGAGTGGTACGGCTGCATCGAATCGACCCCCTACCAGCAGGGATGGTTCGTGCCGCACGACGTCGAAGGCATGGTGGAGCTGATGGGCGGCCGCGAGGCCGTGCTGGCCGACCTGAACGAATTCTTCGAGAAGGCCCCCGCGGACATGCACTGGAACGCCTACTACAACCACGCCAACGAACCCGTGCACCTCGTGCCGTTCCTCTTCAACCGGCTGGGCGAGCCGTGGTCCACGCAGCGCTGGACGCGCTTCATCTGCCGCCAGGCCTACGCCGACAAGGTCGAGGGCATCGTGGGCAACGAGGACGCCGGCCAGATGTCGGCCTGGTACGTGCTCGCCGCGGCGGGCATCCATCCCGCCTGCCCGGGCGACACGCGCATGGAGATCACCAGCCCCGTGTTCGACCGCATCGAATTCAGACTCGACCCCCGCTACGCGCAGGGCGGAACGTTCGCCGTCGTGGCGCACGGCAACTCGCCCGAGAACATCTACATCCAGCGCGCCGTGCTGAACGGCGAGGAGCTCGCGGCCTCGCACATCGACTTCGCGCAGATCGCCGCGGGCGGCACGCTCGAACTCTACATGGGCCCCGAGCCGAACCGGCAGTGGGGCATCGACAGACCGACCGAAAGATAAAACCAACAATACCGGCAAACAACATGAAAAACCTGAACGAAAGCTGCCGACTCCGGCAGCGGCTTCCTCTGAAGCGATTCGCCCTGTCGGCCGCCGCGGCACTCTTCGCCCTGTCGGCCGCCACGGCGCAGGAGCGCGACTACGTGCAGTACGTGAACACGCTCCAGGGAACCGATTCGCGGTTCGAACTGAGCTACGGCAACACCTATCCCACCACGGCGATGCCCTACGCCATGCACACCTGGTCGGCGCAGACCGGCCCGAACGGCGAAGGGTGGAAATACCAGTACTCCGTGGACAAGATCCGCGGCTTCCAGCAGGCCCACCAGTGCAGCCCGTGGATGAGCGACTACGCCGTCTATTCGCTCATGCCCGAGGTCGGCAAGCTGGTCGTGGACGAGGAGGCGCGCGCCTCGAAGTTCAGCCATGCGAACGAGATCGGCAAGCCCCACTACTACAAGGTGACGCTCGACAACGGCATCACGACCGAAATGGCGCCCACCACGCGCGGCGTGCACCTGCGCTTCACCTATCCCCGGAAGGGCGGTGCGGCCTATCTGGTGCTCGACGGCTACTTCGCCCAGAGCGAGGTGAAGATCGACCCCGAGAAGCGGCGCATCACGGGCTGGGTCAATAACCAGCGCTTCGTGAACCATCCGGAGACCTTCCGCAACTACTTCGTCATCGAGTTCGACAAGCCCTTCGAGGAGTGGGGCACGTGGGAGAACCGCAAGGACGAGGTCTTCGCGGGCAAGACCGAGGGCGCGGGCGACGGCTACGGAGCCTACGTGCGCTTCAAGTCCGGCACGAAGGTGCAGGCCAAGGCCGCCTCATCCTACATCAGCCCCGAGCAGGCGCTCGTAACGCTCGAACGCGAGCTGGGCGCCGACAAGACGCTCGAGGCGACCAAGAAGCGCGGCGCGGCGACGTGGAACGCCCTGCTGGGCCGCATCGACGTGGAGGGCGGCACGGACGAGGAGATCCGCACCTTCTACTCGTGCCTGTTCCGCGCCAACCTCTTCTCGCGCAAGTTCTACGAGCGCGACGCCGAGGGCAACCCCTACTATTACAGCCCCTACGACGGCAAGGTGCACGCAGGGTACATGTACACCGACAACGGCTTCTGGGACACGTTCCGCTCGCAGTTCCCGCTGACGAACATCCTGCACCCCACCATGCAGGGCCGCTACATGCAGGCGCTGCTGGCCGCGCAGGAGCAGTGCGGCTGGCTCCCCTCGTGGTCCGCTCCGGGCGAAACGGGCGGCATGCTCGGCAACCACTCGATTTCGCTGCTGACGGACGCCTGGGTCAAGGGCATCCGCACGTTCGACCCGGCCAAGGCCCTCGAAGCCTACGCCCACGAGGCGATGAACAAGGGCCCGTGGGGCGGCGCCAACGGCCGCGCCGGATGGAAGGAGTACTGGCAGCTGGGCTACGTCCCCTATCCCGAGTCGATGGGTTCGACGGCCCAGACGCTCGAATACGCCTACGACGACTTCTGCGCCTGGCAACTGGCCCGCATGACCGGCAACAAGTTCTACGAGGAGATCTTCGCCCGCGTCATGTATAACTACCGCAACGTCTTCGACCACGAGTCGGGCTTCATGCGCGGACGCCTCAAGGACGGCTCGTGGCTCTCGCCGTTCGATCCCTACGAGTGGGGCGGCCCCTACTGCGAAGGCAACGCATGGCACTACAACTGGTCGGTCTTCCACGACGTGCAGGGACTGATCAACCTCTACGGCAGCGACGAGACGTTCACGCAGAAGATCGACTCGGTGTTCACCCGTCCGAACATCATCAAGCCGGGAACCTACGGCGGCATGATCCACGAGATGAAGGAGATGCAGCTGGCCGAAATGGGCCAGTACGCCCACGGCAACCAGCCCATCCAGCACATGATCTACATGTACAGCTATGCCGGACAGCCCTGGAAGACGCAGTACTGGTCGCGCCAGATCACCTCGCGCCTCTACAACTCCTCCGAGCGCGGATACCCGGGCGACGAGGACCAGGGCGGCATGTCGTCGTGGTACATCCTCAGCTCGCTGGGCATTTACAGCGTATGCCCCGGCACGGACCAGTACGTGCTCGGCAGCCCCGTCTTCCGCAAGGCGACGATCACGATGGAGGACGGCAGAAAATTCACCATCGAGGCCGCTGGCAACTCGCCCGAAAACGTCTATATCCAGTCCGCCACGCTCAACGGCAAACCGCTGGAGAAGAACTGGATCACCTACGGAGACATCGCCCGGGGCGGCGTCATGCGTTTCGAGATGGGCCCCGAGCCCAACAAGAGCCGCTGCACGTCGAAGGAGGCTTCGCCCTTCTCGCTCTCCCGGCCCGAATAAGCAAAAAGAGACAGCAACGCTATGTTCAAAACCCTGAAAATCGCCGCCGTGCTGCTCGCCGGCTCCCAGTTGCTCGCAGCCGGCGGCGCATACGCACAGCCGGACGCCGGACTTGCCGGCAAGGTGAACACCCTGACCGGAACCGAGGGTGCGGGACTGACCTCCGGATACCTCTATCCGGGGGCCACCTACCCCTTCGGCATGGTGCAGTTCACCCCCACCTACTTCTCCAAGCGGGGCGGTTTCGTCATCAACCAGCTGAGCGGCGGCGGATGCGCCCACATGGGCAACTTCCCGACCGTTCCCCTGCCCGGACGGCTCGACGTCTCGCCGGGCAACATCCTCGACCACCGCGTGGACATCTCCGCCGAGCGGGGACACGCCGGCTATTACGAGGCCACCGTGGAGGAGCGCATCGGAGCGCAGCTCACGGTGACCGAACGGACGGGCATGGCCCGCTACACCTACCCCGAGGGGGACGAGTTCGGCACGGTCATCATCGGCGCCGGAATCGCCGCCACGCCGATCGAGCAGGCGGCCGTGGTCGTCACGGGTCCCTCGAGCTGCGAGGGATACGCCGAAGGAGGCAACTTCTGCGGCATCCGCACCCCCTACAAGATCTACTTCGTGGCCGAGTTCGACGCTCCGGCCGCCGAGACGGGCATCTGGAAGGACGACACGCTCACGCCGGGCGGCCGTTTCGCCGAGGGCAGCACGTCGGGCGTTTACTTCACCTTCAACCTCGGCAAGAGCCGCAACGTCCAGTACCGGATCGGCGTCTCGTACGTCTCGGTGGAGAACGCCCGCGAAAACCTCCGGGCCGAGAACGACACGTGGGACTTCGCCGCCGTGCGGAGCGCCGCCGAAGCGGCCTGGAACCGCTACCTGGGGCTGATCGAAGTCGAAGGCACGAACCCCGACCGCATCGGGCAGTTCTACACGCACCTCTACCGGGCGCTGATCCACCCGAACCTGTGCAGCGACGTGAACGGCGAGTACATGGGTGCGGATTTCCGCGTCCACAAGACCCGCTCGCGGCAGTACACCTCCTTCAGCAACTGGGACACCTACCGCACGCAGATCCAGCTGCTGGCGATGCTCACGCCCGACGTGGCGTCGGACGTCGTGCTGTCGCACCGCGCCTTCGCCGAACAGTCGGGCGGCGCATACCCCCGCTGGGTGCTGGCCAACATCGAGACCGGCGTCATGCAGGGCGACCCCACGCCGATCCTCATCGCCAACGCCTGGGCCTTCGGCGCGCAGGACTACGACCCCTATCCCCTCTTCCGGATCATGCGCGTGAACGCCGAGGTTCCCGGCGCCACGTCGCAGGGCGTGGAGGAGCGCCCGGGTCTCAGGCAGTACCTCGAAAAGGGGTATTGGAACGCCTCCGAACAGCTCGAATACACCTCCGCGGACTTCGCCATCGGCCAGTTCGCGCTGCACGCCGTAGGCGACGAGTTCGCCTCGTGGCGCTATTTCGGCTACGCCCGCTCGTGGCGCAACCTCTACAACCCCGAGACCGGATGGTTGCAGTCGCGCAACGCCGACGGCTCCTGGAAATCGCTCGGCGAGGACTGGCGCGAATCGACCTACAAGAACTATTTCTGGATGGTTCCCTACGACCTGGGAGGTCTGATCGAGACGATCGGCGGCAAGGCCGCGGCCGAAAAGCGCCTCGACGAGTTCTTCGTGCGCCTCGACGCCGGCTACGGCGACGAATGGTTCGCCTCGGGCAACGAGCCGAGCTTCCACATTCCGTGGATCTACAACTGGGTGGGCCGTCCGGACAAGGCAGCGAAGGTCATCAACCGCACGCTCAACGAGCAGTATTCGAGCGCGATCGACGGTCTTCCGGGCAACGACGACCTGGGGACGATGGGCGCATGGTACGTCTTCGCCTGCTCGGGCCTCTACCCGATGATCCCCGGCGTGGGCGGCTTCACGCTCAACACGCCGATCTTCGAGCGGGTGACGATGCACCTCAAGCACGGCGACCTCACGATCACGGGCGGCTCGGAGACGAAGATCTACACCACGGGGCTGAAGGTGAACGGCCGCGCGCACGACCGTGCATGGATCGACTGGAAGGAGCTTTCCAACGGTGCGACGCTCGAGTTCACGACGTCGGCGAAACCCGCCGGACGCTGGGGGCAGAGCGAGCTTCCCCCCTCCTACGAATAACGACAAAACCCGAAAAAAGAAAACGGATATGAAAAAAATCGCATGGATTCTGGCGGCCGCCCTGCTGGCGGGCACGGCCGCCCCGGCGCAGACGATCGCGCCGTTCAAGGACGGCGACCGCGTGGTGTACCTGGGCAACAGCATCACCGACGGCGGCCACTACCACTCCTACATCTGGCTCTACTACATGACCCGCTTCCCGGAGATGAACCTCCGCATGTACAACGCGGGCATCGGCGGCGAGACGGCCGGCGGCATGTTCAAACGCCTCGACGGCGACGTGTTCAGCAAGCGCCCGACGGTGCTGACCGTGACCTTCGGCATGAACGACACGGGCTACATGGAGTACAACGGCGACAACCCCGAGGCATTCGGCGAGGCCCGCTACAAGGAGTGCTTCGAGAACTACAAGAAAATGGAGAAGCGCCTCGAAGGGCTCGACGGCGTGCGCGTGGTGATGATCGGCAGCTCGCCCTACGACGAGACGGCCCGTATCGAGGGCAACACGCCCCTGCGCGGCAAGAACGCCGTCATGCAGCGCGTCGTGGAGTTCCAGAAGGCGTCGGCCGACGCCCACGGCTGGGAGTTCATCGACTACAACGCTCCGCTGGTCGAGGTCGGCCGGCAGCAGCAGGCCGTCGATCCGTCGTTCACGCTCACCGGCGGCGACCGCGTGCACCCCGACAACGACGGCCACATGGTGATGGCCTACCTCTTCCTCAAGGCGCAGGGATTCGCCGGCAAGGAGGTGGCCGACATCCGCATCGACGCCGCGAAGGGCGAGGTGCTCGAAAGCGCGAACTGCAAGATTTCGAACCTCTGCAAATACGGCCGCGACCTTTCGTTCGACTACCTGGCCAACTCGCTGCCCTATCCGATGGACACCGTGGCCCACGGCTGGGGCATGAAGCGCGGACAGGCCAATGCCGCGAAGCTGGTTCCCTTCGTCGAGGAGATGAACCGCGAGATGCTCACCGTGAAGGGCCTCAAAGGCAACTACTCCGTGCTGATCGACGGCGAGAAGATCGGCACGTGGAGCGCCGGGGAACTCGCCGAGGGCATCAACCTCGCCGAAATCGTATGGACCCCGCAGTACCAGCAGGCGCTCGCCGTGATGCACCTGAACGAGTACCGCTGGGAGATCGAGCGCAACTTCCGCGACTACGCCTGGATGCAGTACGACTTCTTCCAGGACCACGGGCTGCTCGACGCCAACGACCGCCACGCCGTCGAGGTACTCGACCGCGAGAAGAGCAAGAACGGCTGGGTGGGCATCCACCGCGAGAACTACTCGAAGCTCATGCACCCCGCCGTCCGCGAGGCGCGCGAAAAGGAGCAGGAGCTGCTCATCGAGCAGATCTACCGGATCAACAAGCCCGTCGTGCGGAAGATCGAGCTGCACAGGAACTGATCCTCTCCCGCAGGGACGACAACCCCGAACCCCCCGGAAATGCACCGTGCATTTCCGGGGGTTTCCTTATGAGCGACGCGCACCCCGAAGCGTCCGGAAGCGGTGCAGCGACCGCATCTCCGTTCCCGGCCCGTTTCCACGCGCCAGGAGGGACACGGCGGGAACAGCGGAAAAACCCTCCGCAGAAACACCGGGAACCGTCCATACAATGCCAGCCACCCCAAAAAGCGCCGCGCAGAAAAAGCTTACGCCCGGAGCGTGCCGCCCGGAAAAAAACGCAGGATTCCGCGAAAAAAGCCGCAAAAAAGGACGCCGGCTGCCTCACGGCGCTGGCGTCCCAACCAAAACCAAATTACTTGTTGCCTTGCATCGGGGCGGCGGGCTGCGCCGTCCCCTCCGCGATCGCCGGCCGTCCCTACTTGCGTTCGAGACGGTCGAGCGATTGGGTGATGTCCCGCGAGATCGAGATCGAGATCAACTGGATGGCCCCGATGATGAGGAGCGCATAGCGGATCGCGAAGGTATCCGACAGACATATGGTCAATGCGATGAAGAGTCCGCAACCGAAGAACCGGCCCAGGTAGAGGGCGAATTCGTGGATGAAGATATAGGCATAGGAGTTGCGGTTCTCCTTCCGGCTCACGTAGTCGATCACGCGCAACTGAATCGGGAAATAACCCAGGTCCATGAGCGGGCGTCCCAGCACGAGGCAGAGCATGAAGACGATCACGCCCGTCGCCGAGTAGAGCACGGCGTTGAAGGCGCCGCCCAGCGCGAAGAGCAGCAGACCCGCCGAGAAGATCGCCACGCGGTGACGCGACGAGGTGAAACGGCCCAGCAGGTAGAGCAGCACGGCCGACACCAGCGCACCGATCGACTGCAACGTCCCGAGCGTCGTCTCGTTGCCCACGAGCGTCATCACGAGCATCGAGGGCGCCGTGACGATGTAGCCCTGCGCGATGCCCTTCAGCACGGCCAGCCGCATCATCTTGTTCCACAGTCTGTCGAAGCGGAAGTAAACGAACCGCTCCCTGGCCGGGCTGGCGAAACGGCCGCGGCAGACCACCGCCGAGGCGACGATCGTCAGCACGAAGACGAACACCGTCACCAGCTTGTAGGCGAAGTTGATATTGCCCGCGAACCAGCCGTGATCAGCCGTCGCGCCCAGAAACGCGCCGATCATGCCCGGCACGACGACGCTGGCCACCGTATTGAAGAAGCTCTCCAGACCGTAATAGTAGTTGCGGTTACCGTCGTCCGTCGAACTCAGGGCCAGGAAGTCGCGGTTGGCCCAGAAGAAGCCGTAGGAGAGGCCCATGATAAGCCCCGCGACGATGATTCCGCCCAGCGCGAGCGTCTCGAGCGACATCATCACGGCCATCGACACGCCGCTGAGCAGCATGCCGAACGAATAGAGGTGCGTGATCCGGACGTGCCGCATCAGGAATCCGTTGAAAAAGAACGTAAGGGGGATGCCCGTATAGACGGCCAACTGGTAACCCACGACGTAGGCCAGCTCCGAACTGTTGCGCATGATATACGTGCCGACGAAAAGCTCCACGACGGGCAGCACGAATGCGTAGAGCATGTTCGTCAGGAGCAGGACCCGCATGTTGAACGGGTAGGTGCCGAAGTGTCTGATTTCCGAAAAGGCCCGGCTGAAGATACCGCCTTTCGGGCCTGCGACGGTCGTTTCTTTCATGTCAGTAGCTGGTAGTATTGCTCTGCAAAGATAGCCCCCGAGGGGGATCGCAGAGTATACTATTGTACCCGAAACGTATCTTCCGCCGGGGGAAAGCGGCTTTTGGGAGCGATCAGCGCTCCTTTTCGCGCATCTCCTTCGGCGACATGCGGTACACTTTGGCGAATTCGCGGTAGAAGTAGGACTTGTTGTTGAAGCCCGAACAGAACATGATCTCCTGGATCGTCATGCCGGTCGTCCGCAGCAGGTGCGTGGCGTGCTTGAGCTTCACCGAACGGATATACTCGCTCGGCGTCATCTGCGTAATCTCCTTGATCTTGCGGTAAAGCCCCATGCGGCTCACGCACATCTTGTCGCAAAGGAAGTTCAGCGACAGGTTCTCGTCCACGAGGTTCTCCTCGATCGTCCGCGTGAGCTGCACGATGAACTTCTTGTCGTCGGCGTCGATCGTGCTGCCCTCGTAAACGTCCGAGGTGGAGATCGCCGAGTTGTAGTAGTTGCGCAGCGACTGCCGGTCGGTCAGAATCCGGTGCACCACGGCCAGCAGGTGCTTGGGATGGAACGGCTTGGAGATGTACGCCTCGCCGCCCAGCTCGTAGCCGTGTATCTCCTGCTCCACGTCGGTCTTGAACGTGAGGAAGACGAACGGAATGTAACGCGTGATTTCGTTCTCCTTGAGGTAGCGCAACAGTCCGAGGCCGTCGAGGTTCGGCATGCTGATATCGCTGATGATCAGGTCCGGACGCCGGCGCTTGAGGATGTCGATCGCCTCCACGCCGTCGGCGGCCCGCAGCACGGTGTACTCGCCGCCCAGAATCTCGCCGATCAGGTCGCGTATCTGCTCCTCGTCGTCCACCACCAGGATCACGGCCCTGTCCCCCTCGTCGTGCGGCTGCGCCTCGGTCCGCGTTTCCTCCTCCGCCTCGGGAAGCGGCACGCCGGCTCCCGCCTGCGCCTCCGTCCCCACGATCCGGTCGCGGCTCACCTCGGGCAGCGACAGCGTGAAGGTCGTGCTTTCGCCCGTCTTGCTGACGACTGCGATCTCGCCCGAGAGCGTCTTGGCCAGACTCTGCGCCAGCGCCAGCCCGATTCCGTTGCGCATGATGCGCCCCTCGTGGGCCGAACGCTCGAAATTGTCGAGAATCTCGAACCGGTTGAAGACATTCGCGATGTCCTCGGGCTTGATGCCCTTGCCCGAATTGGCGATGCGGAACGTCGTCCGCCCCCGTTCGCGGAGCAGCGTCATTTCGATCCAGCCGCCGGCGGGCGTGTATTTGTAGGCGTTGGAGACGAGGTTGTAGAGAATCTTCTCCAGCGCATCGCGGTCGCTCACGATCACGACGTCGGCCTCGGGGAGCGACATGCGCAGGTCGATGCGGCGCTGCCCGTTCACTTCGTTGAAGTTGTCGGCGATCGAGGAGAGCAGCTCCGAGACATTGACCTCGGCGTAACGCGGTTCGTAATGGCCCGTATCCACCCGGCGGAAGTCCATCAGTTCGCCGATCAGGCGCTGCATCCGCGCGGCGTTGTTCTTGACGATGCGCACGTGGCGGGCGACGTCGGGAGAGAGCGTGTAGCTGCTCAGCAACTGCTCGCCCGAGCCGTAGATCAGCGTCAGGGGCGTGCAGAACTCGTGGGCGACGGAGGTGAAGAAGCGGAGCTTCGCCTCGTAGCTGTCGCTCTGCTGCCGGCGGGTCATCGACTCGATCAGGAGCCGCCGCCGCTGCTCGATGCGCTCGTTGGCGATGAAATAGATCGCGTAAACGGCCCCGGCGGCCAGCAGCAGGTAGATCACATAGGCCCCCGTCGTGTTCCACCACGGCGGCCGAACGCGGATGCGCAGCGACGCCACGCGGTCGCCCCAGACCTTGTCGCCGTTGGTCGCCCGCACCGAGAACTCGTAGGAGCCCGGCGGCACGTTGGTGAACACGGCCGTATTGTCCGTTCCGGCATAGACCCAGTCGTCGTCGAATCCCCTGAGGATATAGGCATACTCGCAGCTCTCGTTGCGGATATACTCCAGCGCCGAGAACTGGATGCTGAAGAAGTTCTCGCCGTGCGAGAGGACGATCTCCCTGTCGGCGCGGAAATCGGAGAGCGGCCGCTGCCGGACCGAGAACGAATTGATGAGCACGGGCGGCGCATAGCTCCGCATGCGGATATTGTCCGGATCGAAGCGGTTGAAGCCGTCCACGCCGCCGAAGTACATCTTCCCGTCGCGGCCGCGGTAGTAGGCGCCGTCGGAGAACTCGTTGTTCTGCAACGCCTTGAACTTGTAGTAGCCGACGACCTGCCCCGACACGGGATCGAGGCGCGCCAGCCCCTTGTTGGTGCTCAGCCACAGCAGGCCCGCATCGTCCTCCAGGATGCCGTGTATCGTGTTGTTCGGCAGCCCCTCCTTTTCGGTGTAGCGTTCGAAGCCGATTCCGCCGTCCGCGTCGCGGCAGAGGCGGTTCAGTCCGTAGCCGGTCCCGACCCAGAGGGTCGAGTCGCGGCCCGTGTAGAGCGAGAGTATGTCGTTGCTGCTGATCGTCCGGTCGCCCGAAGAGGTCGTATAGCGGGCGAAACGGCCGCTGCGGGGATCGAACAGATTCAGCCCCCCGCCGCGCGTACCGACCCACAGCCTGCCGTCGCCGGCCGGGGCGATCGAGAAGACGACGTTGTTGCCCAGCGACGTGTCGTCGGATTTGTCATTGACGTAGATGCGCTGCTCGCGGACCGTGTAGCGGCCGTCGTCGGAGCGGTCGAGCCGCAGGCCGACCAGCCCGTAGCCGTTCGTCCCGAGCCAGAGCATCCCGTTCGCCGGATCGCGCCGGATCGCATAGACCGATCCGAAGCGGGTCCCCTCCAGCGGTTCGATCGGCGAAATGCGCCCCGTCGAGAAGTCGAGCACGTCGATTCCCACGCCGTCGTGCCCGATCAGCATGTCGTTCCCGTACCCCTCGGCCAGCGCATAGACGAACGGGTTGTCCAGCCCGTTCGAACGGTCGTACACCCCGCCCGGCGAACCGTCGGCCCGCAGGACATAGATGCCGTTGCCCTTCGTGGCGACATACATGTCGCCGCGGCCGTCCTCGAAAAACGCCCGGACCGGACTGCTCTTGCCGCCGAATATCCGCCGGTTGTCGGTCTTGTTGAACTCGATGTCGTCCTCGTACAGTTCCAGAACGCCCTGCCCGTCGGTCCCGGCCCACAGGATCTGCTGGCTTCCGCTGAGCAGCGACAGGACATTGACGCCCGCAAGCTCCGGCACGTCGGCAAACCGCCGCGTCACGGGGTCGTAGAACCGCGCGCCCGAGGCTCCGAACGCGAACACCAGCCGCCCGTCGGGCAGCTCGGCCGCGGCGCACACGCCGTCCTTCGAGGGCGGAGGAGCCTCCGCCAGCGCGGAGACCCCGCCCGTCCGGCGGTCGTAGGCGAAAATCGTCGAATCCGCCGTCGCCGCATAGATCGTCCGGGGGCATTCGAACAGTGCCTCGACACTCCCGTCGGGGAACAGCTCCTCCGTCTCCCGCACCTCCGGATCGCCCGCCGCCGGGAGGGCGTAGCGCATCCGCACCAGCCGGCCGCGGACCGTATGCAGCAGCAGCGTATTCGGCGCGGGCGCATAGACGCCGCGTATTTCCGAGGAGTTGAAATGCGGGATGTTGAACGCCGCCAGACGCTGCGTCCGGGCGTCGTAACGGGCGATCCCCCACCCCGTAGCGGCACAGAAGACCTCCCCGTCCGGAGAGGCCGCGACCGAGAAGACCCGCTCCCCGGCCGGACCGCTCTGTTCGTATCCCGGATAGAAGCGGTCGATGCGGTCGCGGCGCGTGTCGATGCGGTTGATGCCGTAGTCGGTGGCCACCCAGACGATACCCGCCGCCTCTTCGACGATGTTGCGGATCACGTTGTTCGAGATCGTGTTCGGATTGTCGGGTTCGAACTTGTAGGTGCGGAACCCCGAGCCGTTGTAAACGTTCAGCCCGTCCCACGTGCCGAACCACATGAGCTGCGAGGAGTCCTGGTAGATGCAGGTCACCGAACTGTTCGACAAACCGTTGTCGTTGGTGAGCGCGCCGCGGCGGATCGCTGCGCCGGCGAACGGCGCAGCCGCGAGCGCCGCGCCCAGAAACAGGATAAGAAGCTTTTTCGTCATACGCACGGGCTGGTGCGTACAAAGATAGGACTTTTTCCGGAACCGCCCCGCATCCGGCGCGGAAAGATACGGAATCGGCCCGAAAAGACGAGGATCGCGGCGGGGCCGTGCCCGCCGCGATCCTGTGCCGCGCGCGAATGGATGCGCCCGGGGCGCACGAAGAGCCCGGAGGTGCGGACCGCGCCGCCCGCACCCCGGGAAAAGACGGTCAGTAACGCTTCGCGTCGTTCGTCCAGTCGTCCGTGCGGAACGGTCCGGCCGGAAGCCCCGCGCCGTTGTAAAGGTTGCAGACGGGATTGTTCGCCCAGGCGTAGCGCACGGCCACGGGGAAGGCCACCTCGTCCGACGATACGACCACCTCGTCGCCCTCGATCACGGCCTTCGCCGCGTGGAAGCGGTGGTCGCCGCCGGCGATCCAGAAGCCCTCGACCGGACCGCCGTCCGCGGTCTTCAGTCCGCCGTCCGTATGCGAGAAACGGATGCGGATCTCGCCGTCGCCCAGCGTGTAGGACTCGAAGAGGGGACCCGAATAGGGGATCCGCTCGCCGTAGGTCTGCGCCCGGGCGATGAGCGAGAGACGCCGCCCCACCTCGGGCTTGTTCTTCGGGTGGATGTCCTCCGCCTCGCCGATGTCGATGATGACGGCCAGCCCCGTGTTCTCCAGATTGAGCGTCTCGGCCTGCGCCTCGCGCAGCTCGGCCCACTCCGACTCCTCGGGGCCCTCCTGCGCCTTCATGTAGTTGGCCAGTTGGACGATGTAGAAGGGGAAGTCGTAGCCCCACTGGCGGCGCCAGTCGCGGATCATCAGCGGCAGCAGGTCGCGGTACTGCGCGGCGCGGGCCACGTTGGCCTCGCCCTGATACCAGATCGCGCCGCGGATGCCGTAGCCCACGAGCGGGTGGATCATCGCATTGTAGAGGAACGTCGGATAGTTGGGCTCCGTGGCGGTATTGACCGGCAGCTCGGGCGCCTCGCCCAGCCCCAGGCCGAGCTTGTACTTCCACGCTCCGGCCAGCGGGATGAACTCCTTATCCGAGCGGCGCAGCGCCATGCTGTTCGGATCGCCGTAGATGCCGCCCTTGCCGCCCGTGTCCATCACGCGCACGGCGATCGTCGCCTTGCCCGCCTTGACGAGCGACGCCGGAACCGTATAGCTGCGGAAAGCCATGCAGCCCTCGGTGTGGCCGACCTCCACGCCGTTGAAGTAGGTGAAGTCGTTGTCGTCGATGACGGCCAGATCGAGCTTCAGCTCCTTGCCGGCCCACGACGCGGGAATCTCCACGGTCTTGCGCATCCAGAGAAAGCCGCTGAATCCGTCGAGCCCCTGATCCTGCACGAACCCGGGTGCGGCGATCTCGCGCCAGGCCGCGTCGTCGAACGACGTCTCGACCCAACCGGTCTTACCCTTCTCGAAGGCCGGGTCCACGAGGGCCATCTCGCCGCGCCACGCCTCCATGTCCTCGACGAAGATCCGGTTGCGCGCCTCGGTCGATTCGGGCAGCGTCTTCACCTTCTCGACCCGCTTGCGGAAATAGGGGATGTCCGCGAGCGCACCGCCGCTGGTCCACGCCTCGGCCAGCGTACCGCCCCAGCAGGTCTCGATCAGGCCGACGGGCACGTCGAGGTTCCGGTGCAGCTCCTTGCCGAAGAAATAGCCCGTCGCCGAGAAGTCGGCCACGTTCTCCGCCGAGCAGACCTGCCAGCCGCCGTGGCGCACCTTCGCGTCGGCGAGCGGCGCGGGGCTGGTCGAGTTGTCGATATGCAGCAGACGGATGTTCCGGTAGCCGTCGGCCTCCTTCAGCTCCCGCTCCATGTTCGTCACGCGGTCGGCCACGCGCATCTCCATGTTCGACTGTCCCGAGCAGATCCACACCTCGCCGACGAGGACGTTCTTCAGCTCGACGGGCCTGCCGTCCGAAATCGTCACCGTGTAGGGACCGCCCGCCGAGGGGGTCTCCACGGCCGTCGTCCAGCGGCCCGAGGCATCGGCCGCGGTCTCGTAGCTGCGGCCGTCCCACGAAGTAGTGATCCGCACGGTGCGGCCCGGTGCGGCCTCGCCCCAGAATTTCACGTCGCTCCGCTGTTGCAGCACCATGTTGTCGGTAAAGATGGCGGGCAGCTTCACGTCCGCCAGCAGCCGGAGGGGCAGCAGCCCCGCCAGCAGCAGAAAAATCGGTTTGCAGATTCTCATTGTCTCGAAATTTGACGCCAGGTCGCGCGCGCCGCGCACCGGGGAGCGGTCCCGCCCTCCGGCGCGAAGGCGCGCCGGGGACCTATTCGTAGATGAAATACTTCTTGTTCGTTCCCTGGATCTTGTTGATGGCCGGAACGACGATCCGCTCCATCACCTTGTACCCTTCGCCGTTGGGGTGGCTGCCTTCGGGCGAATACTCGGCGCGCATGGCCTTGTCCTCGCCCACCATCGGAGTAAAGTAATCGACCCACTCCACGCCTTCGGTCGCCTCGGCGTACTCCCTGAGCATCTTGTTCAGCTTCGGGATGATCTTCGCCGGCTCGACCTGCGGCCGCCAGTTGAAATAGGCGGCGGGGGTCACGGAGCAGAGCAGCACCTTGATTCCGTTGAATTTGGCCAGTTCGCACATCGACACGATATTCTGGAAGGTGTTCTCCAGGGCGATATAGCCGTTGTTCATCGCAATGTCGTTCGTTCCGGCGAGGATCGCCACGACCCGGGGATGGAGCTCGATGACATCCTGCCGGAAGCGCACGAGCATCTCCGAGGAGGTCTGCCCGCCGATGCCGCGGCACGCGAAGTTATTCTTCTTGAAGAAGTCGGGATGGTAGTTGAACCACCCCTCGGTGATGGAGTTGCCCATGAAGACCACCTCGGGTTCCACGGTCAGGTTCCTGTTCACCTGGGCGAAGGCACGCAGCCCGGCCCAGTCGCGGTAGAGCATGTCCGAATAGTTCTGCCCCCGCGAAGCGCCCGCCGCAAAGAGGCAGAGCGCGAAAGTCGCAATCAGTTTTTTCATTTCGGTCGTTTGATTTAAGTCCGTTATCTTCTCCGGCCCGGCGGACACGCTCCGTTCCCGGGGCGCGCCCGCCGCACCGGTTCTATTCGTCGAAATCGTCCGTGCGGAACGGAATCACGGGCTGCCCGAAGGCGTCCCACAGATGCCCGATGCTGCAATTCTTGAAGTTGTAGCGCACGTATTTGGGTTCGCCCACGGCATAGGCCGAGACGTAGAGCACCGTGGGATCGGGACGACGACGCTCGGCGCGGGCCGGGTGGAACTTCCCGTCGGCCCCGGCCAGCTCGAAGCCCTCGATCTCGCCCTTGACGAGGAAGCCGCAGTCGCTGCCGTCGAACGACAGCCGCACGACGCCGCCCTCGAGCACCTCCATCGACTTGTAGCGCGGCCCGATCGTCTTGATCGCGTCGCCGTAGCCGTAGTCGCGGCTCAGCGCCCAGTAGGCCAGCCGCTGCGCGATCGGCTCCTTCTGCGAGGGGTGCACGTTCCAGCGTTCGTAGTCGTACACCAGGTCGTTGGTCGAAACCATGCCCACGTTGTCGGTCATCTCCATCACCCGGGCCTGCTGTTCGCGCACCAGCGCGCAGTCCACGTTCTGCTCGCCGTTCTCCACCGGAGCGATCTCGACGTAGTAGAACGGCTTGCGGTCGCCGCCCCACAGGTCGCGCCAATGGTCGATCATCGCCACCATCTTCTCGGCGTAGTAGGTGCTGCGTCCGACGTTCGTGCAGCCCTGATACCAGCAGAAGCCCTTGATGGCGAAGTTATGCAGCGGGTAGATCATGCCGTTGTAGAGAATCTCGACGGTCGTCATGCCGCTCTGCCCCTCGCGCGTGGGGAGCGACGCGGGGTCGAAATCCCCGAAATGTTTCTGCAGTTCGGCCGGGAACCACGCCTCGATCCACGTGCCGCCGCAGCTGCTGTTGATGATCCCCACGGGCACGCCGAGCGCCCGGCGCAGATTGCGCCCGAAGAGGTAGCCGACGGCGCTGAAGGTCTTCACCGTGGCGGGCGAAGCCTCGCACCAGGCGCCCGTCACGTCCTCGCGCGGCGTGAGGCCGCCGTCGATCTTCACCGAGAAGAGCCTCACGTCGGGATACTGCGCGCTCTCGGCGATGATCTCGAGCGAGTGTTCGATCGGGCAGTCGCGTCCGCCCTGCACGGGAATCTCCATGTTCGACTGTCCCGAGCAGAGCCACACCTCGCCGATCAGCACGTTGCGCAGCACGACCGGTTCGCCGTCGCCGTCGCCGATGCGGATCGTGCGTTTCTCGAACGACGCCGCAGGCGTGCGCAGCGTCGTGCACCAGCGGCCTTCGGCGTCGGCCTCCGTCCGCACGGCAGCCCCCCACGAAGGGGCCACCCGCACCTCCGAACCCGGGGCCGCCCAGCCCCAGACCTTCACGTCCGTCGCCTGTTGCAGCACCATGTTGTCGCCCACGACGGCCGGGAGCCGGACTTTCGCCCCGGCAGGCGTCCATGCCGCCGCGAGCAGCACGGAAAACAATAACCAGAAACGTCTCATCGTATCAATCGTTATAGGGTCTCGCTATCACGCGGCACGCGTCCTCCCCGAGCAGCGCGGCGTCGAACTCGGTCGTCACCGTCCGCCTCTCGCCCGGAAGGAGCGTGAAATAGTTGTCGTCCATGACGGCGGGCAGCAGTTGTTCGCCCGTCGAGGCGTAGGTCGGCATGACGCGCACGGCGAAAGCCACGCCGCGGCCGCGGTTCGTCACCGTCGTCCGGACGATGCGCTTCGCGCCGACGGTCTCCTCCTTCGAGCGCACGTCGAGCCGCGCAGGCTCCAGGCCGTCGAGCGCGCGGTAGTCGCCCAGCCGGTTCGAACGCCAGTAGAAATTCTCCGACAGCAGCTTCCCGGCGGCGTCCGTCAGCCGCAGCCGGATGAAGTGCACGGGCGAGAGCCCGGCCGGTTCCGCCTCCGTGTCGTAGAGCTCGATCTCGTACAGCGCCATCTTGCGGCCCGGCTGCCAGCTCTTCACGTCGAGCACCTTGACGTAGCGCGCCGTCACGGGTTCGATCGTGATCTCGTCGATGGGCGAAGAGCCCTTGTCGCCGACATGGACCGTCCGCCAGGTTTCGGCATCGTCCGAGACGAGCACGTCGTACCGTGCGGCCACCTCGCTCTCCCACGACAGCACGATCGTCGAGAAACGGGTCGGAGCGCCCAGATCGACATAGACCCATTCCCCTTCGCCTCCGGTGGCCGACCACGCCGACCCCGTATTGCCGTCCGTGACCGCCTCGGCGGCGTGGTAATCCGTCACGCCGGACGACGAACAGACGGCCCGCTTGCCGCGCGCGAGGTTTCCGTCAGCCGGCAGAGGAAGCCGCAGCGCCTCCACGGCACTGTTCGGATGCACCGTGAGGGTCGCCTCGCGCGAATAACGCTTCACTTCGCGCCCCTCCATGTCGTAAACCGTCGCCGTGACGTGCGCCCCCTCGTAGCCGCGCAGCGTGGCATTGACCGCCTTCACCGTATTGTCGGCATAGCTCCACTGCACGTGCACCGGCTCGCACGCCTTGCGCACGCCCCAGTACGCGCCGTTGAGGTCGTAATAGTAGTCGTAGGTCTGCCATACGAACGACGGATAGGCCGACTGGCTCATCCACGTCAGCACGCCCGTGGCGTCGTTCCACATGTGGTGCTGCCACCCTTCGTACATGGCCTTGTTGGCCTCGATATTGAGCAACTGGGCCTTGCGGCAGAAATCCTCCGTGCCGGACGCCTTTCCGTAGTTGTACTCCACGGTGGCGAAATAGCGGTCGGGCCGCGAGTTGAACGACGAACGGCCGAAGAAGTGCTTGTCGAGCATCTCCTGCGACATGGGCCAGCGGTCGGGGTCGGGCATGAACTTCCTGTAACTCTCGTAGTTGGTGAAGACCGCCGTGCCGATCTCCGTGCGGAAGCCCCACCCGTCGAGCTTGTGCTCGCCGAATCCCGAAGGATAGGCCGTGAAGTACCAGATCGGGTGCACGTTGGTCCACGGGCCGCTGCCCGAAAAACCGTATTCGCGCGAAATGGGCTGATACCAGCGGTCGCCGCCGTCGAAGGTCCGCACGTCCTCGCGCAGCCACTCGTTCAGCGGCGCCAGGGGCACGCCCTCGTTGTCGCCGCACCAGACGGCGATCGACGGGTGGTTGCGCAGCCGCTTGATCTTCTCCACGGCGTTGCGGTTGAAGGCGAAGAGGTCGTCGGGCAGGTTGGGGTGCGAGTTGAGCCAGAAATCGTCCCATACCATGATGCCGTAGCGGTCGCACGCCTCGTAGAACTCCTCGTCGGTGGTCGAACCGATCCAGTTGCGGATCATGTTGTAGTTCATCTCGCGGTGCAGCCGGACCTTCAGGTCGTACTCCCCGCCGCGGCAGCGGAGCAGCCATTCGCTCATGCCCCAGTTTCCGCCCTTGCAGAAGATGCGCTCGCCGTTCACCGAGAGCCGGAAGACTCCCTCCGCGAAGTCGTAGGAGTACTCGCGGATGCCGAACGTCACCGTCCGGCGGTCGGAAACCTCGCCGCCGACCTCGCAGGTCAGCTCGCACGTGTAGAGGTTCGGGTCGCCGTAACCGTTGGGCCACCACAGCGCCGGATCGGCGATCTTCAGCTGCGGGAACTCGCGGGGATGCACGCCCACGGCGCGCTGCTGCCCGGCGTCGATCCGGAACGGCTTCTCGAAGACGATCTCCCCGGGACGGATCACGCCCCGGAGCATGCCCTGCACCGTCTCGTCCGAATGGTTGCAGAGCTCGGTCTCGAGCGACACGATGCCCTCGCCCTTCGAGGGGACTTTCGTCCGTATCCACGGATCGACGATCGAAACGCCGCCCGAGGTCTCGAACCACACGTCATCCGTGATGCCGTTCAGCAGGCCGGGGACATAAGGCATCCAGTCCCATCCGGCGCTCGAAATATAGGTCGGACTGGCATGGTTGGCGATCGGCGTCTTCGGGGCACGGACCAGCACGGCCAGCACGTTCTTCCGCCCGTCGCGGCGGAGCAGCTCCGTCACCTCGAACCGCCCGCGGTCCATGAATCCGTCGAGACCGCCCAGCCGTTCGCCGTTGAAATAGACCTCGGCACGGCGGTTCGCCCCCTCGAAGCAGAGCCAGCAGTGCCCGCCCGCCGGAAGCTCCTCGGTAGCCAGTTCGGTCCGATACCAGAAATTCCGGTCGTATTTCTTCCGGTCCGCCCGGTAGGCGTTGTCGCCGAAGTTCGGGTCGGGCTCGATTCCCGCCTCGACATAGGAGGTGAACACGGCTCCGGGGACGACGGCCGGAATCCACTCCGACACGTCGTATCCGGCCTCCATCATGGCCCGTGCGTCGCGCACCTCGTCCTGGGGCAGCAGCCTCCAGCCGGCCACCCCGCCGTCGCTGTCGAGCGACGTCCGCTCCACGGCGGCCGGCAGGCGGAAAGCCGCCGACAGCATCGCCGCGATCAATACGATTCTTTTCATTCGTTCGGTTGTATTTTCAGGTTTCGGCTCCGCCCCGGACCGTATGTCCGGACCGCGAAGCCCTTCGTACCCGGGAACCGGTTCAATGATTCCCGGATTTCGGAAAATCCGGCGACGGCCATGTGAAAACAGGATCGCTCCACCGCCATCGCCGGATCGTCATGCCGTTCCGGAACCTCCGGAACCGCTATCCGTTACCAACCGGTATTCTGGTCCAGGTTGGGGTTCTGCGTCGTCTCGGCGTACGGGAACGGGAAGAGATAAAGACGGTCGTTCCACGAACCGCGCACGGACAGCGGGTCGTAACGCACCTCGTAGTTGCTGACATCCAGCGGATCGTCCGTGCGCACATTCTTATCCTTCATTCCGAGCAGCCAGACGCACTCGTTGCCCCAGTGCTCGCTCACGCCCTTGTCCGAAGTATCGGTGATGAAATCCTTGTAATCGCCCCAGCGGATCAGGTCCACATAGCGGTCGCAGTCGTCGAGCCAGAGTTCGAAACGGCGCTCGGCCTTGATACCGTATTCCTCGTTGTCCATATCCAGCGCAGGAGCAGGTGTCAGTCCGGCACGCTGGCGCACCTTGTTCAGCGCCTCCAAACCGGAGATATTCGCCGTACCTTCGCCCGACATGCAGCATGCCTCGGCGTACATCAGCAGCACGTCGGCATAACGCATCAGCGGGAAGTTGGTCGTATTGCCGTTCGTCTGGCCGGAAGCGAAACGCTCGGGGACCACATCGTCCACGAAATCGTAGTATTTCATGCGGAAATAGCCCTCGTTCTCGAACAGGCCGCTCGACATGACGCCGCGGGCGCTCTCGCTCAGATAGGGGAAATCGTGGTACACCTCGCTGTAAGTGGCGACGTTCGCACGACGGCGGATGCTGTTGCCGTCATGTCTTGCGAAAGCCTGCGCGAAGGTCTTCGTGGGGTTGATGAACCCCCAGCCGTCGGAAGCGGTGGTGGTATTGCCCGGCAGATTCACCTCGTCCTTGCGCCAGTTCATGTAGGCACGGAACCAGTAAGGTTCGGTGTTGGCGATCGTCGTGGCATCGCCGTCTATATCCAGCTCGAGCAGGAACTCGTCGCAGAAGTCGGCCTCGGCGCGGTAGAGCGTCAGATACTCGTATTCTTCATTGCCGTCCTTCCACGTATCCGCATTGTTCGATTTGGCGAGCTCCATATTCACGCCGTAGCTCGACGGACCCATGGTCGCGGTCTTGGTCCAAAGTTCGTACTTGCCCGAGTTGATGACCTTGGCCAATTCGATCTTGGCGTTCTCGTAATCGTTCCGCCACATATAGCCCTGCGCCATATAAGCGTAGCAAGCCTCCTTGGTCCAACGGCCGCCGATCGCCTTCTGGCCGCCCAGACCGCTCTTCGAAGGAAGCACGGCCTGAGCCTCGTCGAACTGCTGCATGATCCACTTCCAGTTCTCCTCGGGGTCCGAGTTGCCGGGGTAGAACGAATACTTGTCACCGTCGAGCACATGCTCCACCAACGGAGCCGAACCCCAGAGCTGGGTCAGACGCATCATCGCCCACGCGCGCCAGGCCTTCGCCTCGGCGATCACGCGCTTGCGCTCGTCGGAACCGTCGTTGAGCTGGTCCACGATGCGGTTGCACTTATACATGATCTTGTAGAACCGGGTGTACATCTCCTTGTAGGCGTTGTTCTCCGAGTCGTCGATCATGGCCGACATACGATGGTAGTCCGTACCGTCGTTCGGGCCCGAACCGCCCGGCCAGCACTCGGCCGTCTTGGCCGAAGTGGTTGCTATGTAATGCACGCCCCAGTCGCCCATCATCAGGTATTTGACCGTGACGTAAACGTTTGCGATCAACTGCTGCGCCGTGGCATCGTCCGCTTCCGCATAGGTCTTGTCCACCTCGATAGCTCCGAGCTGTTCCACGTCATCGAGACGCGCCTGGGAGCAGGAGGTCACCATCATCGCCCCGGCAAGCAGACCGGCCAACGCTATAATATGCTTTTTCATGGTAGTCGTAATGTTTTTAGGTTAGAACGAAAGGTTTGCGCCGAACGTCAGAGTCTTCGGAGTCGGGTAATCACCGTAGTCCATACCGATCGCGGAAGTAGCGCTGACAGCCTCCGGATCCATACCCCAATAAGAAGAGATGCAGAAGAAGTTGTCGAGCGAAACATATACGCGCAGGCGCGAAATGGCGATCTTCTTCGTAATCGAGGACGGCAGCGTGTATCCCAGCTGGATCTGTTTGATCTTGAAGTAGGAACCGCTCTTGAGCCACATGCTCGAATCGCCGGCATACTTGTCGCCGATCGGATCGGGATGCGGATATTTGGCCTTAGCTCCCATCACGTCCCACGACTCCGTCCAGAGTACGGAGGGTTTGTTGGCGGCAGGCGTATTGCGGGCGGCGCTGAGCATCAGCTCGCCGCCGTAGCTGCCGCTGCCGAATACGGTCAGATCGAAGCCCTTGTAAGCGGCATTGAGGGTGATGCCGTAGGTAAAGTCGGGAATAGCCGATCCCAGGTACACTTTGTCCTTGTCGTCGATCGTTCCGTTTTCATCCTTGTCGTAATAGATGGCGCTGCCGTCCTCTTTATCGACGCCGAGGTATTTCCAACCGTAATAGCTCCACATCGGCTGGCCCTTGTCGAAAGCGACGATACCGTCCAGAATACGGGGTCCCTCCAGTTTCTTCACTTCGCTGTTGATCGTCGCAAGGTTCGCATTGACTCCGTAAGAGAATTCGCCGGCCTGATCCTGCCAGCCGAGCTCGAATTCGAAACCGTGGTTGTTCACCTTACCCACATTCTTAGCCATGCTCGTGGTTCCCGTCGAAAGCGGGGGAGTCAGGATAACGAGCTGATCCACGGTATTCTTGTTGTAGAAGTCCATACCGAAGGTCAGTCGGTTGTTCAGGAAGCGCGCATCGACTCCGACATCGACCTGCCGGGCCGTCTCCCACTTCAGGTCTTTGTTGGCCAGTACATCCGAAGGATAAATGGTGGTAATCAACTGACCGTTCATCGGATAGTACTCGCCCACGTTCATCGACGACAGATAGGGAAACCGGACAATGTCCGTATATTGCCGTTAATACCGTAGGATGCACGAAGTTTCAGGAACGAAAGGCTCTTGGGGTCGATATCGCGCATGAAAGGCTCGTTCGAAATGGTCCAGCCGGCCGATACCGAGGGGAAGTAGCCCCAGCGGGCCTTCTTGTCCAGTTTGGATCGGTCGAAAGCATCGGCGCGGAAATTGACCATGATATTGTAACGGTCGTCGAACGTATAGCCGATACGACCGAAATAGCTGATGCTGGAGGATTCGCCGACCTTGCCGCCCACACCCTTCGTCGCATCGGCCGAAGCATAGTCGAGGTGATGGAAGTTATCGGCATCGTTCGTCAGTCCGTTGGTCGAACCCGAAGTGTAGTTGCTCCACTCGTACTGATAGGCCATACCGACCATCGCACTGATCGCATGCTTGCCGAACGTACGGTTGTAGTTGGCGAAGTTCTCCCACATGTAGAACCGGTTCATCGTGGTCTTACCCTCCAATTGCAGATTCGTACGCGACGATACGGCCATGTAGGTCGGTTCTCCGTAGAAACTGTAATTGGTCGATTCGAGCCGGTAGCCGACACGCGAAGTGACGGTAAGGCCCTTGACGGGAGTGAGAATCAGCGACGAAGTGCCGCGCAGAGCGAAATCCTTATGATTTCCCGTATTGCTGTAATAGTGCGTCAGCGGGCTGGTAGCATCCTTGGCGGCGAAGGGAACGGCCACATAGTCCCCGTTCCCGTTCTTCATGAACAGATCGTCGCCCTGCTGTGCGATGAGTTCGGTCATATACGCAGGCAGATTGTCCTTGTCGTAGAAAGCGGGCAGCAGCGGATCCATACCGTAGGGGTTGATCGCCTGATTGCCCGTACCCACGCCGTCGGTCTGTTTCTGATAACGCGAACTCTCGATCGTATTGTTGGTCGTGAAGGTCAGCCACTTCTTGATCTTGTAGTCGCCGTTGAGCTGGAAGGTGATGCGTTTCATCCAGTCCTTGTCGCCGTAATACATACCGTCGTTGTCCATATACGACAGCGAAGCGTACACCGATCCGTTGTCGTTGGCCGTTTCGATTCCGGCCGTATGGCGCTGGAACGAACCGTTGTCTCCGTAGAGCACGTCGAACCAGTCGGTATCGGTCTTGCCGTCCCACGGAGTGAGCACCTGGCTGTTTCCGGCCGCCGTCTGATAGGCCACATACTGCTCGGCGTTCATCAGATCGGCCTTGCGGGCCAGCGAGGTGATGCCGTAGGTGAAATCGTAGAAAATGCGGCCCTCGCCCTTCTTGCCCTTCTTGGTCGTGATGAGAATGACACCGTTACCGGCCTCGACACCGTAGATGGCGGCCGAAGCGCCGTCCTTGAGGATCTCCATCGACTCGATCGACGAGGGATCCAGGTAGGAAATGTCCGAAACTTTCAGACCGTCCACCACATACAGCGGCTCCGAAGCACCCGAGTTGTTTGACGAGAAACCGCGGATACGGATCGAAGGAGACGAACCCGGAGCGGCCGACGAGGAGAGCACCTGCACGCCCGGAGCCTTGCCCTGCAACGCCTGCTGCGCATTCTCGACCGAACGCGACTGGAAGACGTCTTCCTTGATCGAAGTGATCGACCCCGTCACGTCGCTCTTACGCTGCACGCCGTAACCGATCACCACCACATCGTCGAGCAGTTGCGTATCCTCTTCCAGCGTGATCGTGATGGATGTTTTCGCCCCGAGGGGGGGGGTAGTGAGGGTTTTGTAACCGATGAAGGAGACCGTAAGGCTCGCGTTCTCCTTCACCCCGTCGAGCGAGAACGAGCCGTCCACCCCCGTCGAGGTTCCTTTCGTCGTTCCTTCGACGACTACGGCCGCGCCGATCACGGGATTGCCCTGCTTATCGACGACGGTTCCCGTCAGATTGCGGGTCTGAGCAACAGCCCGGCTGCCTGCGAACGGAACCGCAAGCACCGCTATCACTGCTGCAAAAGCCAATTTCAGTAAGCTTTTTTTCATAGCATTTTTTAATCGTTAAGAAGTTTGATCGGTTGTCATTTCAGGGTCGCGCAAGGACACTGTGTCCCGCGGACCGGTCGGTGGTCTGTTTTCCTTGATTTTTCCGGAGTTTCGTTTTTGTCGGTTTCAGGTTGTTATTTTGTCGTTTGCCTCGGTTTCGCGGATCGCGGCCTGCGCAGGCCGGGGATGTCCGATCGTTCCGGTGTGCCCGCACGACGGGCGCACCGGAACGGAATCGGCCGTTTTTACGGATCTACTTGATCGGAAGTCCTTTGTAGGCGCGGTAGGTGGCGGCCAGATCGGCCGTGCGCACGAAGACGTACTTGCGGCCGTCGTTGCGCGACTCGAGGTACTTCTTCACCTCCGTGGCATAGGTCGCAGCGTCCTCGCTGGCCGTCCCGATCATCACCGAGAGGAAGTACGGCTCCCCTTCGGGCGTGCGGGCCAGCGCCTTGTCGAGGTACTCGGGACGCGAGTTGGTCGTGCCGATATGGAAGGTATTGCCGTCCATGTGGTACTCGTGCGACTCGATGCCGCGCCAGTCCGTGCCGGCGTAGCCGCCCTCGACGCAGTAGGGCTGTACGTTCCAGGCCACCGACTCGCCGTCGATCATCTGCTTCATGGTCAGAATGCCTGCCTGGTCGAGGTAGTGGCGCGTCAGCGCGCAGTAGAACGAGAAGCCGCTGTAACGGTCCGTGTTGGGCGAGCCGTCGCCCATCATGGCGGCCATCTCCTGTCCGGCCTCCTTGAGCACCTTGTCGTACCACGTGAAGACGCGCGGCGCGAGATCGACGATGCCCGGATTGATGACCCACGTCAGGGGCACGTCGCCGAAGTGTTCCGACTCCTCGATCGTATAGGGCTCATAGATCATCGTATGCAGCAGGTTGTCGCCGTCGGCCACCAGCATCGCCACATAGGTCGTGTTGGGATCGGCCTCGTAGGCCTTCGGCTCGATGGGCGTGCCCTGCACCGAGGGGAACGACGACATGACGGTCATGTTCTCCACCGAGATGAAGGGAATCATCACGTAGCCGTAGTCGGCGAAGAGCTTGTCGGCCTTCAGCTCGTCGGTCCAGCCCATGATCTGCGTGCCGGCGGGGTAACGCTTCACGATGTTCTCGTAGTAGTGGCACTCCTCGGGAATCTGGATGTCGAGGAAGTAGGTGAACAGGCGGTTGGCCACCACGTAGTCCTTGTTGGCGGCGCCCCAGCTCTCCTCGAAGTCGAGGGTCATGTGCGACCAGGTGAAGGCCACGTCGTGGCAGGCCGAGTCGAAGTAATTCTCCACGAGCCAGTCCACGCACTCGATGTTGCTGCGGAACTTGCCGCGCAGGTCCTGGATCACGGGGAATCCGTAGGGTTTCACCTGCTCGTAGAGCGCCGGCGAGACGATCAGGCCGTCGGTCTGCGCGGCGATCGTCGTCGCGGCCTCGATCGTGGCCTGCACGAGATTCGGGTCGTAGATGACCACGCCCTTGATCTTGTCCTTGTAACGCTCTACCATCGCCGTGAAAGCGGGGTTGGTCTTCGTCTTGTCCAGCGTCAGCGTCTCCTGCGGGATGTCCGTCAGCACGCGGTCGAGCCAGAACTGCCCCATCTGCGCCATCGCCGTCGGGCCGATCTTCCAGCCGCCGTGGTTATCCTTGCAGCGGCTGTTCATCACGTACACCTTCTGTTCGCTGTCGCGATTGACGATGCCCTGCAAGCCGATGGCCGCCACCTGGCCTTCGATATTGTCGTTCTGAAGGTCCACCACCACGAGCGATCGGGTCGGGGTCTTCACCTTGGGATAGAGACGGTTGGTCAGATCGACGTCGAGCGCCGTCGAACGGACGCCGCCGCAGCACGCATCGCCGCCCTGGCAGCCGGCCAGCGCCAGCAGGCAAAGCAGCGAACCGAAGCAGTGAGTCAGAGAGCTTTTCATTGGTTTTAAGTCGGTTAATGGATTATTGATTATTGTTTGAACTGATCTATTTCAGCGATTCCAGAATCTCCCGCACCGAGAGGTCGGCCCGGCAGATCACCTCGTCCGACGCGCCGTAGTACATGACGATGCGGTCGCCCTCGACGATGTGGCCGTTGGTGAAGATGACGTTTCCGAAGAACCCCGTCAGCTCGTAGGGGGCCGACGGCTCCATGATCGGCCGGTCGCTGCGTGCGAGCACCTTCGAGGGGTCCGCCGCGTCGAGCAGCATGGCCCCGAGGCAGTAGCGGTTGTCGCCGTCGGCGCCGTGGTAGATCATGAGCCACCCCTCGCCGGTCCGTATCGGGGCGCAGCCCGCCCCGATGCGCGCGCTGTCCCACATGCCCTTGCGCGTGCGGGCCACGCAGCGGTGGTTGCCCCAATGGCGCAGGTCGCGGCTCTCGGCGATCCAGATGTAGTTGCCGCCGATCTCGGGGCTGCTCGGACGGTGGAGCATATAATATAGGTCTCCGATCCGCTCGTCGAAAAGCGTGCAGTCCTTGTTGTGGGGAGGCAGCACCAGCCCGTAGTCGGTGAAACGCTTCCAGTCCGTCGTGCTGCGCATCCGCACGGCCACGCCGTTGGCCGACACCGCGGTATAGGTCAGGTAATACATCCCTTCGAGCAGCGTGACGCGGCAGTCCTCGATGCCGTAGGACTCGTAGGCGTCGCTGCCGAAGATCGGCCCGTAGCCCGGCTCTTCGGCAAAACGGACACCGTCCGTGCTGCTCATGAGCCGCAGGTGGGACATGGTCGTAAGGTAATCGCTGCCCTTGTAGCTGATGACCCGCGGATCCGACAGGTCCAGCTCCGGCGAGGAGGAGGGCACGCGCATGACCGTAATCCGGTTCGCGTCGTCGAGCAGCGGGAAGCTGATCTCGCCCTCGCGCTGTTCGGGCCGCTCGGCGACCCGGATCAGCAGCCAGGTCTTTCCGTCGAAGCGGAAAACGCCCGGATTGAGCAGACATTCGATCTTCATGGACTCCTGACTCGGCGCAAGGTCGCGGGGTGTCAGAATCGGGTTGTTCGCGTAACGCATAGCGGCTGATTTTTGTAAAACAAAGGTAGATTTTCTCCTGTGCCGAATTGTATACTATCCTCCCAAAAGAGTATAATATGGAGACAAAAGCCCGTTTCACCCCCCCCCGATACAAAACATAACGCACTACACATCAACACAATACAAACCATAAATCCCATTATACGCCGCTGCGATGCCCGTACACTTCCACATGTGCGGCCCCCTTTTCCGCGTCCGGCGGTGCGTATGTGCGGAGTATATCCGGACACCGCGCCGCCGTCGCCGGAAAAGCCGTCCGAGGACACTTTCCCTTCCCGGCCGAAGCCGGAAATCGGGCTGCAAATTTGCAAAAACGGCGGGAATTTTCTATTTTTAGGATTCGAAAAGATCAATCCCGCTACACCTATTTTTATTATGAAAAGAACCTTCCTGCTGACCGCCGCCATTTTGGCGGCACTCTCCGCCGCGGCGCAATGGCAGCCCGCCGGCGACCGCATCAAAACCGTCTGGGGCGAGAATCTCGACCCGCAGAACGTCCTGCCCGAATACCCGCGCCCGCAGTTGGTCCGCGGCGAGTGGCAGAACCTCAACGGCCTGTGGAACTACGCGATCCGTCCGCTGGGCGAAACGCCCGAAGAATTCGACGGCGAGATTCTCGTGCCGTTCGCCGCGGAGTCGGCGCTCTCGGGCGTGGGCCGGTGCCCCGGCGCCGCGAACGGCCTCTGGTACGAACGGACCTTCTCCGTTCCGGGGAAATGGCACGGCAAACGGGTGCTGCTGCACTTCGGCGCCGTGGACTGGAAAGCCGACGTCTGGGTGAACGGCATCGCCGTCGGCTCGCACACGGGCGGCTTCACCCCCTTCGCGTTCGACATCACCGAAGCCTTGGCGAAAAACGGCAACACCCTCCGCGTCCGGGTCTGGGACCCCACCGAGAAGAGCTACCAGCCGCGCGGCAAACAGTCCGACAGGCCCGAAGGCATCTGGTACTCGTCCGTGAGCGGCATCTGGCAGACCGTATGGCTCGAAGCCGTGCCGCAGCGGTACATCCGCGAGGTGCGGACGACGCCCGACCTCGACCGGAAACGGTTCCTCGTCGAAGCGCCCCTCTCGGAGGCGGTTCCCGGAGACCTCGTCGAAGTCGCGCTCTACGACGGGGAGACGCAGGTGGCCGCCGGCCGCGCGCTCAACGGCGCCCCCGTGGAGCTGTCCGTGGCGGAGCCGAAGCTCTGGAGCCCCGACACGCCCTTCCTCTACGACCTGAAGGTGACGCTGCGCCACGACGGCCGCATCGTGGACCAGGTGCGCAGCTATACGGCGATGCGCAAGTTCTCGACCGGCCGCGACCGCCACAACGTCCCGCGGCTGATGCTCAACGACAAGCCCCTCTTCCAGTTCGGTCCGCTCGATCAGGGCTGGTGGCCCGACGGGCTCTACACGGCCCCGACGGACGAGGCGCTGGCCTACGACGTCGTGAAGACCAAGGAGCTGGGCTACAACATGATCCGCAAGCACGTGAAAGTAGAGCCGGCACGCTGGTACTACCACTGCGACAAGACGGGCATCATCGTCTGGCAGGACATGCCCAGCGGCGACATCACCCCCGGCTCGCCCCGCTGGCAGATGAACCGGTACTTCACGGGCGAGGAGAAGCGGCGGTCGCCCGAATCCGAAGCCTGCTACCGCAAGGAGTGGCGCGAGATCATCGACTGCCTCCGTCCGTTCGTCTCGATCGGCGTGTGGGTTCCCTTCAACGAGACGTGGGGCCAGTTCAAGACGCCCGAAATCGCCGCGTGGACCAAGGCCTACGACCCGACGCGCCTCGTGGACGCCGCCAGCGGCGGCAACCACTACCGGGCGGGCGACATGCTCGACCAGCACAACTACCCCATGCCCGCGCTGCTGCTCTTCGACACCGACCGCGTATCGGTGCTGGGCGAATTCGGCGGCATCGGCCAGGTCGTCGAAGGCCACCTCTGGGAGAAGGACCGCAACTGGGGCTACGTACGCTTCAACTCGCCGCGCGAAGTGACCGACGAGTACGAAAAGTACGCCGAGGAGCTGCTCCGCCACCTGCGCTACTTCTCGGCGGCGGTCTATACGCAGACCTCCGACGTCGAGACCGAGGTGAACGGCCTGATGACCTACGACCGCAAGGTGATGAAGGTCGAGCCGGAACGCATCCGGGAGATCAACCGCAAGGTCTGCAACGCACTGAACGAATAACCGCCTCCCGGCCCGTCCGGGAGCCAACGACACGAAAAAGATGAAACGAACGCTTATCGCCGCGGCGCTGCTTCTGGCCGCCTGCGGCTCCGACACGGAAACAGACGAGATCCGGCTGCTGCCCGCCGAAGCCTTCCGCCGCACGGTGGACGGCAAGGCGGTGGAGCTGTACACCCTCCGCGCGGGCGACATCGCACTGCAAGCGACCAACTACGGAGGGCGCGTCGTAGCGCTCTGGACGCCCGACCGCGAAGGCCGCTACGAGGATATCGTGCTGGGCTACGAATCGCTCGACCGCTACATCGACAACCGGGGCGAACGCTTCCTCGGGGCCGTCGTGGGTCCCTATGCCAACCGCATCGCCGGGGGCCGCTTCACGCTCGACGGCAAACAGTACACGCTGCCGACGAACGACCACGGACAGACCCTCCACGGAGGCATGACGGGGTTGGACCGCGTCGTCTGGGACGTGGTGTCGGCCGACGAACGGCAGCTCGTCCTCGGCTACCTGCACAAGGACGGCGAGGAGGGATTTCCCGGGAACCTCCGGATCCGGATGACCTACTCCGTGACGCCCGAGAACGAGTTCCGCGTCGATTACGAGGCGACGACCGACGCTCCGACGGTGGTGAACCTCTCGCACCACTCCTTCTTCAACCTCAAGGGCGAGGGCAACGGCACGGTGCTCGACAACGAACTGACGCTCCGCGCGAGCCGCACGACGCCGGTGGACTCGCTGCTCATCCCGACGGGCGAAACAGCCGACGTCACGGGCACGCCCTTCGACTTCCGCGAACCGCACGCCATCGGCGAGCGGATCGGAGCCGACGATCCGCAGTTGCGCAACGCCCGCGGATACGACCACAACTGGATCGCGGACCGCACGACCGACGGCGACGTGGAGTTCGTGGCCAGACTCCGCGAGCCGACGACGGGCCGCACGCTCGAAGTATGGAGCGACCAGCCCGCCATCCAATTCTACTGCGGCAACTTCTTCGACGGGTCGTCGGTCGGCAAGACGGGCAAACCGCTGCGCTACCGCGAATCGGTGGCCCTCGAGACGCAGAAGTACCCCGACAGTCCGAACCACCCGGCCTTCCCCTCCACGACGCTCCGGCCCGGGGAGACCTACACCCATACCTGCATCTACCGCTTCGGCGCCGAATGACGCCGAAGCGCCGCATCCCCCGAGCCCCCGGTTTCCCTCCGCGGATGCCGGGGGTTCCGGTTTCTCCCTCCGCGGAGGCAGGAGGCTGAAGCGGGAAGCGATCCGGAACAGTCCGGGCGGGCTCCGGCGCCGTCCCGGGCACACCGGAGGGGGAGGGGCCCGGCCCCGAAGAAAACACGCCCCTGGAAAACACGCCCCGCCCAGGGGAGGGGACACCCTGAAGATTCGCCCGGGATACACGCCCGGAAGGCGGGAATCGGAGCCGCGGAATCCGGAATCGCGGAAAACTTCGTATATTTGTCCGATGGAGTATCTCGACAACGACATAAAGTACGTCGCGGGGGTCGGCGAAGCGCGGGCGAAAGTGCTCGAGCGCGAGCTGGGCATCCGCACGCTCGGCGACATGCTCCGCCATTACCCCTTCCGCTACATCGACCGCACGCGTGTTTACCGCATCGCCGAGATCACCGATGCGGCGGGACTTTCCTACGTGCAGTTCCGCGCCCGCGTCACGGGCGTCGGCTACGCCGGAGCGGGACGCAAACGCCGCTTCACGGCCTGCGTGCAGGACCCGACGGGCTCGGCCGAGCTGGTGTGGTTCCAGGGAATCAAGTGGATCGAGAAGCGGATCGAGGTCGGACGCGAGTACCTCGTCTTCGGACGGCCGTCGTTCTACCGCGGGGAGCTGTCGATGGCCCACCCCGAACTGGAGACCGTCGAACAGGCCCTCTCGCACAAGGCCGAGAGCGGGATGCAGGGCATCTACCCTTCGACCGAGAAACTCTCGAACGTGCTGGGCGCGAAAGGCATGTACCAGATCGTCTGCAACCTTTGGACGCTCGTGCGGGAACGCATTGCCGACCCGCTGCCCGAAGCGCTGCGCACCCGCTACGGACTGATTCCGCTGCGCGAGGCCTACTACAACATCCACTTCCCCCAGTCGCAGGAGCTGCTGCGTCAGGCGCAGTACCGGCTGAAGTTCGACGAGCTGCTCGGCGTGCAGCTCAACATCCAGTCCCGGCGCACGGCGCGGCTGGCCAAGAGCGACGGCTTCCTCTTTCCGAAGGTCGGGAAGGCGTTCAACACCTTCTACAACGAAAAACTGCCCTTCCCGCTCACGGGAGCGCAGAAGCGCGTGATCCGCGAAATCCGGCAGGACACCGTGACGGGATTCCAGATGAACCGCCTCCTGCAGGGCGACGTGGGCAGCGGCAAGACCCTCGTGGCGCTGATGTCGATGCTGCTGGCCGTGGACAACGGATTCCAGGCCTGCATGATGGCTCCCACGGAGATTCTCGCCCGCCAGCACTTCGCGACGATCCGCCGGATGCTCGCGGGAACGGAGGTGACGACGGCGATCCTCACCGGCGCCTCGAAGGCCCGCGAACGCCGCGAGGCGCTCGAAGGAATCGCCTCGGGCAGGGTGAACATACTGATCGGCACGCACGCGCTGATCGAGGACCGCGTGCGGTTCGCCGACCTGGGGTTCGTCGTGATCGACGAGCAGCACCGTTTCGGCGTCGAGCAGCGTGCGCGGCTCTGGACCAAGAACGCGCAGCCGCCCCATATCCTCGTGATGACCGCCACGCCGATCCCCCGCACGCTGGCCATGACGCTCTACGGCGATCTGGACGTCTCGGTGATCGACGAGCTGCCCCCCGGACGCCGGCCGGTCAAGACCTTCCGCTACACCGACGCGGCCCGGCTCAAACTTTTCGGTTTCATGCGGCAGCAGATCGCGCTGGGACGGCAGGTTTACGTCGTTTACCCGCTCATCAAGGAGTCCGAGGCGATGGACTACAAGGACCTCACGGACGGCTACGAGGCCATTTCGCGCGACTTCCCCCTGCCGCAGTACGTCACGGCGATCTGCCACGGCAAGATGAAACCCGCGGACAAGGAGGAGTCGATGCGCCAGTTCAAGGAGGGCGAGGCGCAGATCCTGGTCGCCACCTCCGTGATCGAGGTGGGCGTGGACGTGCCGAACGCCACGGTCATGGTGATCGAGTCGGCCGAACGCTTCGGACTGTCGCAGCTCCACCAGTTGCGGGGCCGCGTGGGCCGCGGCGGCGAACAGTCCTACTGCATCCTCATGTCGGGCGAAAAACTCTCGCGCGAGTCGCGGGCGCGGCTCGACGCCATGTGCGAGACGAACGACGGCTTCCGGCTGGCGGAACTGGACCTCAAACTGCGCGGCGCGGGCGACATCAACGGCACGCAGCAGAGCGGCATGGCATTTGATCTGAAGATCGCCAGCCCCACGGCCGACGTGCAGATACTCACCCTCTCGCGCGAGGCGGCCGTCTCGGTCCTCGAGGCCGATCCCGCGCTCGCGAAGCCCGAAAACCGGGGGTTGCAGGAGCTGCGGCGCCGCTACTCGGGCCGCGAAGAGATGGATTTCTCCCGCATTTCGTAATATATTCCCGACACGACGCGTTTTACATTCAAACCGATACCGACATGAAACGATTCCTCTTCACCATACTGCTGCTCGCGGCCGCCCCGCCGCTCGCCGCACAGCTCTACCACCCGGGCGAGGTGCTCAGCTACCGCGTGAGCTACAAGGCAAAAATGTTCCCCAACACGGAGGTCGGAACCGTGGAGGTCTCGACCTCCGAGGAGACGCACGACGGCCTGACCCGCTACAAGGTGGTGGGCGCGGGACGCACGCTGCCCACCTACCGCTGGTTCTTCAACCTCGAGGACATCTACACCGTGTGGGTCGCCGCCGACGAGCTGCGCCCCGTGCGCTTCACGAGCGACATCCGCGAGGGCGACTACACCTTCGACAGCCGCTACGACTACGACTGGGACCGGTCGGTGGTCCGCACCCGCTGGCGCAGCCGCCAGCGCCCCTATCAGGAGAAGGAGATGCCCCTGACGGCGGAGAGCATGGACCCGATCGCCCTCTTTTTCAGCCTCCGGAGCGCCTCGGCCGAGGACTTCCGCGAGGGAGAGCCCGCCACGCTCCGGATGGTGCTCGAGGACACCGTGCGCCTGCTGCACTACCGCTACCTGGGGCGCGAAACCAAGAAAATCCGCAACATGGGACGCTTCCGCACGCTGAAGTTCAACTGCCAGCTCGGCTCCTCGCAGGGTTTCTCGTTCACCGACGGCTCGGTCTTCACGATCTGGATCTCGGACGACGAGAACAAAATCCCGCTCTACATCGAATCCCCCGTGCGGGTGGGCAGCATCAACGCCTACATATCGGGGTACAAGGGGCTGAAATACCCGATGACGAGCCTCGTGAAGTGACCCTCCGGCCCTGCACCGCACCGCAGGGCGGCAAAATTGCCGTTCCCGGCGGTCATGTGACTGAATTTTATTATATTTGTCCCGTAAACCTCTAACGCGTTATGGAAAACAGACAGGGATACGATCCTTCGGAATTCGAAGACGACGACTACATGAACCCGCAGCCGGCGGCCGACAAGTCGATCCGCGGCTACCGCATCGTCATCATCATCCTCTCGGCGATCCTCGTGGCGCTGTCGGTCCTCTACTACAGCATCCACCGCCAGCAGATGATCGACAACGAGCTGCTGCAGGCCGACCGCGACTCGATCCAGAACGACCTGGGCCGTCTGATGACCGACTACGACAACCTGCAAATTTCGAACGACTCGATATCGGCCAACCTCACCCTCGAACGCGAACGGGCCGACTCGCTGATGACGCGTCTGAAGAAAGAGCGGTCGTGGAACCTGGCCAAGATCAAGCAGTACGAGAAGGAGGTGGGCACGCTGCGCACGATCATGCGGGGCTACGTCCGCCAGATCGACTCGCTCAACACGCTCAACAAGAAGCTCATCAAGGAGAACGTCGGCTTCCGCAAGGAGATCTCCTCGGCCAACCTGCGCGCCGAGATGGCCGAAGAGAAGGCCGCCGAGCTGGACAACAAGGTGCGGATCGGCGCCGTGCTCCGCGCCCGCGACATTTCGCTCGCGGCACTCAACAACAACAGCCGCGATGTCTCGCGCATCAAGAACGCCTCGCGCCTGCGCGTGGACTTCACCCTCTCGGCCAACGAGCTGGCCTCGCCCGGCAACAAGGCGCTCTACGTGCGCATCACCTCGCCCGACGGCTACGTGCTGACCACCGAGGAGATGCCGACCTTCGAATTCGAGGGCGAAAGGCTGAGCTATTCGGCCATGCGCGAGGTCGAATACGACAACACGAAGGACCTCGGCGTGGGTATCTTCTACACCAGCACGGGATTCACCGCCGGAACCTACAAGATCCAGATTTACTGCGAAGGCCGCCTGATCGGCCAGACCGACGTGGCGATGCGATAGCCCGGAGCGAAAAATCCGGCACCGACTTAGGAGCGGGCAAGGACGGTACCGGCCGAAAGAGCGGCAAGAACGCACCGACACGAAGGAGCGGGAGGGACCCGACGGAAAGGACGGAACGACCGGGAGACACGGACGGAGAGACCCGGACAGCGCCTGTCCCCTCCCGACTGCAAATACAGAATACACGAAAAGAATCCCGGTCCATAACAGGTGGGCCGGGATTCTTCATGGAAACCCGTGAAAAAGGGGCGGAACCCGCGTCCCGCCCCTCGCTTCCGGGGAAACTCCGCCGGAAAGACTTTATCTCGAAGCCTCCTGCCAGATCAGCGCCGAGGCGCCGAGGATGGCGGCGTTCTTGCCCTGAATGCCGCTCGGGAGCAGCTTCACCTTGTTCTTGAAGACGAAGAGCATGTTCTCCTCCATATACCACTGCGTAGGCTCGAAGAGCAGCTTGCCGGCCTTCGACAACCCGCCGAAGAGGAAGATCGCCTCCGGAGAGGTGACCGTCACCACGTCGGCCAACGCCCGGCCCAGCATCTCGCCCGTGAAACGGAACGCCTCGAGCGCGACGGGATCGCCCTGCTCGGCGGCGGCCGAAACCATCGAAGCGTCGAAATCGTCGTAGGCGATGCTGCGCAGCTTGCTCGGAGCGGTCATTTTGGCCATCAGCTCGAAAGCCGTGCGCTTGATGCCCGTCGCCGAGACGTAAGCCTCCAGACACCCCCGGCGGCCGCAGCCGCACTCGCGGCCGTTGCGCTCGACGATGATGTGGCCGAACTCGCCGGCGAAGCCGTCGTCGCCGTAGATCATCTCGCCGTTGGCCACGAAACCCGAACCGAGCCCCGTGCCGAGCGTAATCATGATGAAATCCTTCATGCCCTTGGCGTTACCGTAGATCATCTCGCCGATCGTCGCCGCATTGGCGTCGTTCGTGATGAGCGTCTTCACGCCGCCGAAACAGTTCGAAATGTCGCTCGCCAGCGGGAAGATGCGGCGGCTCTCGTCGGGATTGGGGTCTCCGTCCCGGAATTTCCACAGGTTGGCGGGCGTCTCGACCGTTCCCTTGTGGTAGTTGGCGTTGGGCGCGCCGATGCCGATGCCCGTCAGTTCGTAATCGAACGAAAGGCTCTTGGCCATGGCATGCATGGCGTCGCACAGGTCCCGCACATAGGCCGGATAATCGTCCACATACGGATATTTCTTGGTCGAAATGACCGATTCGGCATAGAGGTCGCCGTTTTCATCCACAAGACCGAAGGCGGTGTTGATACCGCCGATATCCACGCCGATAGCGAGTTTTTTCATAGCAGGTTTCAGGTTAAAAGTTAAAAATGTAAGGCCAAAGTTAGTGGAAAATTCGGCCACTCCAAACTTTTTTCCTACTTTTGGGACTGATTCAGATTCAAAACGCATCCAGTAAACCATGCAAACCAACGAGCAACTTCTCTCGGTGATCGAGAATTACCTGGCACAAACCGAACTCCCGGCCGAACCCGAACTGCTGTACGCGCCGATCGGCTATTCGCTCTCCGGAGGCGGCAAACGGCTGCGGCCGATGCTCGTCATGCTCTCGTGCGGCATCTTCTCCGACGATGCGCTGCAAGCGCTTCCCGCGGCGGCGGCCGTCGAGATGTTCCACAATTTCACGCTCCTGCACGACGACATCATGGACAACGCCGCCGTGCGGCGGGGCAAGCCGTCGGTCTTCGCCCGGTGGGGGCAGAACGTGGCGATCCTCTCGGGCGACGCCATGATGATCAGCTCCTACCGGCTGCTGAGCGGCGTGCCGCCGCGCCTGCTGCCGCAGATACTCGCCACGTTCAACGAAATGGCGCTCGAGGTGTGCGAGGGCCAGCAGTACGATATGGATTTCGAACTGAAATCCAAAGTTTCGGTCGTCGATTACATGCACATGATCGAGCTGAAGACTTCGGCGCTGCTGTCCGGCGCCGTAGCCATCGGCGCGATGCTGGGCGGCGCCTCGGAGGAGGACTGCCGCAAACTGCGCCGCTTCGCCCTCGAACTGGGGCTGGCCTTCCAGTTGCAGGACGACCTGCTGGACAGCTACGGCGACGAGGAGCTGGGCAAGGCCATCGGCGGCGACATCCTCGAAGGCAAGAAGACCTACCTGATGGTGACGGCGATGAGCCGCGCCGACGAGTCCACGCGCGAAGTGCTCCGCCGGACCTACCGCGACGAGCGGCTCACGAACGCGGAGAAGATCGCCGCCGTGAAGCGGATCTACGACCGGCTGGACGTGCGCCACCTCACCGAACAGCAGATTTCGCTGCGCTTCGACCGCGCGCTGGCGATCCTCGGCTCCCTCTCGGTGGACCCCGCGCGCACGCTGCGGATGCGCGAATACGCCGAAAGCCTGGTGGACCGGAAGAAATAACCGGAAGAAGCGGTCCGGACAAAACGCACGGCGGCTCCCGGCAGAAACGACCCGGGGCCGAAGCCGGCCGGGAAACCGGGCGAAAATACGGCCCGAAGAGGCCGGACAACCGAAAAACAATCCGAAAAATTGAAACGTTCCGACATAGAGATCATGGCCCCCGTGGGGTCGTACGAATCGCTCGCCGCAGCCATTCAGGCCGGAGCCGACGCCGTCTATTTCGGCGTGGGGAAACTCAACATGCGCTCGGCTTCGGCGGCCAACTTCTCGCTCGACGACCTGGCGCGGATCGTCGCCACGGCCCATGCCGCGGGGGTGAAGGCCTACCTGACGGTGAACACCGTCGTCTATGAGGAGGAGATCACGACGGTCCACGAGGTGATCGACCGGGCCAGGGCCGAGGGCGTGGACGCCGTCATCGCATCGGACATGGCGGCGATCCTCTACGCCCGGCGCATCGGACAGGAGGTGCACATCTCGACCCAGTGCAACATTTCGAACTCCGAGGCGGTGAAGTTCTACGCCCAGTGGGCCGACACGGTGGTGCTGGCCCGCGAGCTGTCGCTCGAGCAGGTGGCCGAAATCCGTCGCCGCATCGTGGAGAACGACATCCGCGGACCGCGCGGCGAACTGGTCGAGATCGAAATGTTCGCCCACGGCGCGCTCTGCATGTCGATCTCGGGCAAATGCTACCTCTCGCTCTACGAAACGGGCTGCTCGGCCAACCGCGGCGCCTGCCGCCAGTTGTGCCGCCGGAAGTACACCGTGCGCGACAAGGAGACCGGCGCCGAGCTGGACGTGGACGGACGCTATGTCCTCTCGCCCAAGGACCTCTGCACGATCGACTTCCTCGACCGCATGCTCGCGGCGGGCGTCCGGGTGCTGAAGATCGAGGGACGCGCCCGCGGCGCGGAGTACGTCAAGCGCGTCGTGGAGTGCTACGACGAGGCGCTGCGCGCCATCGAGGCGGGAAGCTACACGCCCCGCCTGGCTGCGGAGCTGAAGGAGCGGCTGCGGACGGTATTCAACCGCGGCTTCTGGGAAGGCTACTACGCCGGACGCCCCGTCGCGGAACACAGCCCGGCCTACGGCTCCTCGGCCACACGCCGCAAGGTCTATGTAGGGAAAGTGACGAATTTCTACAAAAAACTCTCCGTGGCCGAAGTGCTCGTCGAGGCGGCGCCGCTCGCCGTCGGCGAGGAGCTCTTCTTCCTCGGAGCGACGACGGGCATGGCCGAACAGCGGCTCGAGGAACTGCACGGTCCCGACGGCACGCCGGCGCAGGAGGTCTCGCAGGGGCGGCTCTGCGCCATCCGCACTCCGGGCCCGGTCCGCCGTGGCGACCGGCTCTACAAATTCGTCGATACCGATTCGCAGGCAAACCAATCCGAATAACGCATGAACCGACCTCAAACCGACCGGCCCCCGCAAACCGCCGCCCCGCAACGGCTGCTGTCGCTCGACACGCTCCGGGGCTTCGACATGTTCTTCATCATGGGCTTCGCCGCCCTCGTCGTTTCGCTCTGCCGTCTCCGGCCGGGCGGCTTCTCCGACTGGCTCATCGCGCAGATGGGCCACGCCGAATGGGACGGATTCTTCCACCACGACACGATCTTCCCACTGTTCCTCTTCATCGCGGGCATTTCGTTCCCCTTCTCGCTGGCCAAACAGCGTTCGAAGGGAACGAGCGAGAGGGCCATCCTCGCGAAGATCGTCCGCCGCGGCCTAACGCTCGTCCTGCTGGGACTGGTCTATAACGGACTTTTCCGGCTCGACTTCGCCACGCTGCGGCTGCCGAGCGTGCTGGGACGCATCGGACTGGCGTGGATGTTCGCCGCGTTGCTCTACATGCGCTTCGGCCTCCGCACGCGCATCGTCCTCGCGGCCGGCATTCTCGCCGCATACAGCCTCGTGCTGCATTTCGTCGGCGCGCCCGACGCCCCCGGAGCCGGCACGCTCACCCTCGAAGGCAATATCGCGGGCTATATCGACCGCCGGATCATGCCCTCGCACCTCTATCTCGACGGTTTCGATCCGGAAGGCATCCTGAGCACCTTCCCGGCCGTCGTGACGGCCATGCTGGGCATGTTCACCGGGGAGTTCGTCCGCCGGAGCGACAAACGCCTCACCGGCGGCCGTAAGGCGCTCGGCATGGCCTGCGGAGCCGCCGCGCTGCTCGCCGCCGCACTGCTCTGGAACATGTGGCAGCCGATCAACAAAAGCCTCTGGAACGGATCGTTCGTCTGCGCCGCCGGGGCCTACTCGCTCGGCATGTTCGCGCTGTTCTACTATATGATAGACGTAAGGCAATGGCGCCGCTGGACCTTCTTCTTCAAGGTGATCGGCGTCAATTCGATCACGATTTACCTCGGGCAGATGATCGTCAATTTCGGCTACACCTCAAAATTCTTCTTCGGGGGCGCGGCCTCCAAACTCCCGCCCGAGGCGGGCGCGGTCGTACTCGGCATCGGCTACATCGCCTGCTGCTGGCTGCTGCTCTGGTTCCTCGACCGGCAGAGGATCTACCTCAAGGTGTGACGCTGCGGCGGGCGGATTTCCGCCCCGCGCCGCCCCTTCCGGGAGATGCACGGGGCCGGACCGGGGACCGTTCCGATTCGAAAAGCGCGCCGCATGGCGCGCTTTTTCATGCCCGGAGACGTCTGCGACCGCCTTTCGGAAATAATTTATCGAAAAACAATAAAATTTATTTGTTTTTCGGATTTCATTGTGTATATTTGCAACGCCGAACCCGAAACGAACGCTTTCACTATGGAAACCGAATGCGTCATCCGCATCCCGATTCTTCCGCTCCCCGCCGCCGCTTTCGCCGTGCATATCGCCGCGAGGCGCCGGTTCTCCGAAGCGGACGGCAGTTTTTCGCCGCCGGTGCGGATCGCGCCGCCCGTTTACGCGGAAGGAGTGCGGGAAGGCCGGGGCGCATACGATACAAACCTATGAACCACAACCATTTAAAATAAAAAGTTCAAGCAGGGGAACCCCGGCGGCGGTTATCTTACCGGCCGCGGTCGCGGAAGCCCCGGATAGTTGTGTGGCGAAAGCCCGGAGAACCCGGGTTTTCGTTTTTTTCGTATCTTTGCGCCGCCATGACCCCTCCGCAGCACATAGACCCGCCGGCAGACGGGATTCCGATGCCCCGCCGCATCTGGGCCATTCTGGCCGTGGCGTTCGGCGTCTCGCTCTCGGTGATCGACTCGACGATCGCCAACGTGGCCCTTCCGACGATCTCCCGAGCCCTCGGCATCTCTTCGGCCGACTCGATCTGGGTCGTCAATGCCTACCAACTGGCGATCGTGGTCTCGCTGCTCTCCTTCTCGGCGCTGGGCGACCTGGTCGGCTACCGCAAGATCTACATCGGCGGCCTGGCCCTCTTCACCGCGGCGTCGGTGGGCTGCGCCCTCTCGCAGTCGCTCGGGGCTCTCGTGGCGGGACGCGTCCTGCAGGGATTCGGCGCGGCGGCCGTGACGTCGGTCAATACCACCCTCATCCGCATCATCTACCCCCGCAACCGCCTCGGGCGCGGCATGGGCATCAACGCCACGGTGGTGGCCGTCTCCTCCGTGGCGGGTCCGACGCTGGCCGCCGGCGTCCTCTCGGCGGCCGAATGGCCGTGGCTCTTCGCCGTCAATATCCCCGTGGGGCTCGTCGCCCTCGCGCTGAGCCGGCGCTTCCTGCCCGCCAATCCGGTCCGGGTGCGCGACCGTCGCTTCGACTGGCGCGACGCCGCGATGAACGCCCTCGTGTTCGGACTGCTGATGGCCTCGGTCGAGGGATTCTCGCACGGACTCGATCCGCGGATCGTCGCGCTCGGCGCGGCGGTGCTGGTCCCCGTCGGCTTCGTATTCATCCGCCGCCAGTTGCGCGAGCCGTACCCGATCCTGCCGTTCGACCTGCTGCGCATCCCGATCTTCTCGGTCTCGGTGCTGACGTCGATCTGCTCGTTCCTCGCGCAGATGCTCGCCATGGTGGCGCTGCCCTTCTACCTGCAACACGCCTGCGGCTACGACGACGTGGCCACCGGCCTGCTGCTCACGGCCTGGCCCGCGGTCATCATGGTCGTGGCCCCCGTGGCCGGGCTGCTCGTCGAACGGGTCCACGCCGGCCTGCTCGGCGGAACGGGCCTCGCGGCGATGGCCGCGGGGCTGCTCCTGCTGGCTTTCCTGCCCGAACACCCCACAGACTTCGAAATCGTGTGGCGGCTCGTGTTGTGCGGTGCGGGATTCGGGCTGTTCCAGTCGCCCAACAACAGCATCCTGATCGCCTCGGCGCCTCCCGAACGGAGCGGCTCGGCCAGCGGAATGCTCGCCACGGCCCGTCTCCTGGGACAGACCACGGGAGCCGCCCTGATGGCGTTCCTGTTCCATATCGTACCCGACGACAGCACCCATACGGCACTGCTGCTCTCCGCCGGACTGGCTCTCACGGGAGCCGTCGTAAGCCTTGCACGCCTCTCGCTCCCGCTGCCCGAAGGGCTCACCCGCCGCAAACGCCACCCCGGAAAACAATGATACGAACCCTCCTGCTCGCCGCACTCTTCACCGGCCTTCCCGCCGCCTTCCGCCCCTGCGCCGCCGGAACGGCCGCGGGCCGCACCGACACGGCCGCAACCGCCCGGATCCCGGCCGACAGCCTCCGCCCGGCAGCCCGCACCCCGGAAGAGTGCCTGCCGGACGGAAAAACCGCTTCGGCAAACACGCCGGACACAGAGTCCGCGGCCGGAACGAACCCCGCCCCGGCCGATGCCCCGGACACAAAACCCGCCGCCGGAACGGCCGCGGCCGGCACAGCGAACGCCCCCGCCCCGGCCGACACCGCGGCCTACCTCCGTCCGCCCTATCTCCGCGAAGGCGACACCATAGCCGTCGTCTCCCCCTCCGGACGCATCGCGGCCCGAGCCGACACGGCGAAGGTGCGCGAACGCCTCGAGTCGTGGGGTCTGCACGTGCTCTTCGGCACGCACTACGCCGACCGCAGCCAGCCCTACTTCGCCGGGACCGACGCCGAACGGGCCGCCGACCTGCAACGGATGCTCGACGATCCGTCGGTGAAGGCGGTCATCGCCTTCCGCGGCGGATACGGCTCGGTGCGCCTGCTGCCGCACCTCGACCTCCGGAGGCTGCGCGAGCACCCCAAATGGCTCGCGGGGTTCAGCGACATCACCACGCTGCACCTCGTCCTCCGGAGGCTCCGCATCGAGAGCATCCACGGGCAGATGCCCGCGGGATTCCTCTTCGACGAAGGGACGGAGGACCCCTCGGCCGAATCGCTCCGCGAAGCCCTCTTCGGCCTCACGCGGCGCATCGACACGCCGCCGCATCCGCTCAACCGCCCCGGACGGGCGACGGGACGCCTCGCGGGCGGGAACCTCGCGGTGATCTGCGCGGCGACGGGAACTCCCGAGGAGCTGCTCACCGATTCGCCGACGGTGCTCTTCATCGAGGAGGTCGGCGAGTTCGTTTACCGCATCGACCGGATGATGCAGAGCCTCGCCCGCAGCGGAAAGCTCCGCAACCTCCGGGCGGTCGTCGTGGGACACCTGACCGACATGATGGGCGAGAAGAAATTCGGCGTCGCCGACGCCTGCCGGATCATTTCGGACTACACGCAGGAGCTCGGAATCCCCGTGCTCTTCGGCTTCCCGGCCGGACACGACGAGCCGAACCTGTCGCTCTACCTGGGGCGCGAGGTGACCGTCACGGTGGACGACGGAGGGGGCTGCGTGGAGTTCTGACGCCGCGGAAACCGTACCGGCCGACGGAAGGGACCGCGGAGAACGCCCGGGCCGCCGAATCCCGGAAAAGCCGGCAGCCCGGACGCACGGAGCGCGCAGCCGCACGAAAAATACGCTCCGGCGGAACAGATTCGGGGATTTTTGCCTATTTTTGTGGAAAACAGCAAATCTTATGTTCTCTGCAAAAACCTATACCGCGCGCCGCAGCGAGCTGCGCACGAAGATCGGACAGGGCATCGTCCTGCTCCCGGGCAACGGGCTGGCCCCGAACAACTACCCCAACAACGCCTACTACTTCCGGCAGGACTCGTCGTTCCTCTACTACTTCGGGCTGAACATCCCCGCGCTGGTCGGCGTGATCGACGCCGACACGGGCGAGGAGGCGCTCTACGGCGACGACTTCACGGTGGAGGACATCATCTGGACCGGTCCGCAGCCCACCCTGCGCGAACTGGGCGCCGGGGTCGGCGTCGCGGAGACCTTCCCGACGGCGGCGCTCGAAGCGCGGCTGCGCAAGGCGATCGCACAGGGCCGCCGCATCCACTACCTGCCGCCCTACCGGGGCGAGACGAAGCTCCGGCTCTCGGCGCTGCTGGGAATCAACCCCGCCCTGCTGCACGACTACAAGTCGGTGGAACTGATGTTCGCCGTGGCCGAGATGCGCGAGAAGAAGAGCGCCGAGGAGATCGAAGAGATGGAACGCGCCTTCGAGATCGGCTACCGCATGCACACGCTGGCGATGAAGATGTGCCGTCCGGGCGTCGTCGAACGCGAAATCGCCGGCGCCATCGAGGGCATCGCCAAATCCTACGGCGCGGGACTTTCGTTCCCGTCGATCGTGACGCAGCACGGCGAGACGCTGCACAACCTCCACTGCGACGGCACGCTCGAGGAGGGACGCCTGCTGCTGTGCGACGCCGGAGGCGAGACGGTGAACAACTACTGCTCGGACCACACGCGCACCTATCCCGTCAGCGGACGCTTCACCCAGAAGCAGAAGGACGTCTACAACATCGTGCTGGCGGCCCACGACCACGTGGCCCGCATCGTCAAACCGCACATGATGTACACCGAAATCCACAACGCCGCCTACCTCACGCTGGCCGAGGGGCTGATCGGCCTCGGACTGCTCCGGGGCACCGCCGCGGACGCCGTGGCGTCGGGCGCCATGACGATGCTCATGCCTCACGGGCTGGGACACGGGCTGGGCATGGACGTACACGACTGCGAGGCGATGGGCGAACGGTCGTTCGACTTCGCCTCGATCGCCGAACGCGCCGCCCGCTCGGCCACCTGCATCTACCGCGCGGCATGGCGCATCGAGCCGGGCACGGTGCTGACCGACGAACCGGGCCTCTACTTCATCCCGGCGCTCATCGACAAGTGCCGCGCCGAAGGGCTGTACAAGGGCATCGTCGATTACGACGCGCTGGAGGCCTACCGTGACTTCGGCGGCATCCGCATCGAGGACGACATTCTCGTCACGGAGGAGGGCAGCCGGATGCTGGGCGACAGGAAGATACCCGTCACGGTCGAGGAACTCGAAGCCGTCGTCGGCAAGTAACGGACCGCCGCAAAGAGAGAGGCCGGAACCCTCGCCGGGCGTCTCCGCGCACACTCCGCCCGAACCATGTACCGCACAACAGGACTTCCCAACACCCGTATCCGCGTGGCGGATGCCCTGCGGGGCATCGCCGTCGCGGGCATCATCCTCATCCACGCCTGCGAGCACTTCAACCTCTACTGGGCGGGACTGCCGTACCGGCGCGCACTCGTCGAAGGGCTGGAGGAACCCGTCGCAGGATTCATGTGGTGGCTGCTGGCGGGCAAGATGTACACGATCTTCGCCCTGCTGTTCGGCCTGAGCTTCTACGTGCAGAGCGACAACCAGGCCCAGCGGGGACGCAGCTTCACGGGGCGCTTCACCTGGCGCATGGCGCTCCTGCTGGGCATCGGCCTCGTCAATACGGCCTTCTACAACGGCGACGTACTCGTGCTCTACGCCCTGCTGGGCGTCCTGCTGCCGTGGCTCGGAAAGCTCCCGACGCGGTGGCTGTGGGCGCTTTTCGGCATACTGGCGCTCCAGCCGCTCGAACTCTTCCAGATCGCCGCCGCACGCCCGCTCTACGTCGATGCGAACGTCTGGGGCGACGCCGCCCTGCCCGCCTTCACGGAGGGCACGCTGGGCGATACGCTCCGGGCGAGCCTCCGCTACGGGCAGCCGATGACCCTCGCCTGGTATCTCAACAACGGCCGCATCACGCAGACGCTGGCCATGTTCCTGCTCGGCATGCTGCTGGGCCGCCGCCGGCTCTTCTACGACGAACCGGGCAACCGCCGCGTCTGGGGCGGCATCCTCGCGGGAAGCCTGCTCGCGGCCGTCGCCCTGGCGGCCGACTTCGGCGGGGAGGGATCGCCCCTGCGGGTGATGACCTCCGCATGGTACAACCTCGCGCAGACGATGGCGCTCGTCGCCTCCGTCGTGCTGCTCTGGTACGGATTCGGCGCCTTCCGCCGCGCCGTGGGGCCCATCTCGGCCATCGGACGCATGAGCCTGACGAACTACCTGCTGCAATCGGTGCTGGGAACCGCCGTCTTCTACAACTGGGGGCTGGGGCTCTACCGCGAGGTGGGGATCGTTTACGCGCTGCTGATCGGCACGGGTCTCGTCGTCGTGCAATACCAGTTCTCGCGCCTCTGGCTGCGGCGCTTCTCCCACGGTCCGGTCGAATGGCTCTGGAAAAAGCTGACGTGGCTCTGACGGCCACACGGAACACACGCTGCGACGGGACCGCCTTTCAGGCGGTCCCGTCGCTTTCCGGCCCGCGGCAGACACCATGCCGCGGCGGACCCCGCCGGAACGGAAAGCCCGGCCGACCCGGAGACCGGAAGCGCCGGGCAGGGCGAATCCCCCGCACCGCATACGGAGAGCGCTCCCGTCATCCCCGAAAACAGACAAATTACCCGTCCGAAAGCCACAAAAAAGCGGCGGCGGACTTGTTTGTTCCGATTTTTTCGTATATTTATAGTCGGCTAACCGGAAATCAACCTTAAAACATAGTCGGAATATGAAAAACTATTCAGCAAAAGAGATCAAGAACATCGTACTCATCGGCGCGCCCGGCACGGGAAAGACTACCCTTGCCGAAGCGATGGCCTACGAGGGGAAGGTCATCGACCGCAGGGGTAGTATCGAGACGAACAACACGCTCTCGGACAACACGGACATCGAGCACGAATACAAACGCTCGATCTACTCCACGATCCTCTTCACGGAATTCATGGACCGCAAGCTGAACATCATCGATTGCCCGGGGTCGGACGACTTCTGCGGCAGCCTCTTCTCGGCCTTCAAGGTCGGCGACGTGGGGGTTTTCCTCTTCAACGCCCAGAACGGCTGGGAGGTGGGCAGCGAAATCCAGGCCCGCTACGCCCGGCTGCTCAAGAAACCCGTCATCGGCGTAATCAACCAGCTCGACGCCGACAAGGCCTCGTTCGAGGCGGCTTTCGAGTCGATCAGGGCCGCCTCGCGCGTGAAGCCCGTCCTGGTGCAGTATCCGGTCAATCAGGGCCCGGGCTTCGACTCGTTCATCGACGTCCTGATGATGAAGATGTACCGCTTCAAGGACCACGACGGCCACCGCGAGGAGCTGGAGATTCCCGCCGGGGAGCTGGAGAAGGCCCAGATGCTGAACAAGGAGCTGGTGGAGATGGCCGCCGAGCACGACGAGGCGCTCATGGAGCTCTATTTCGACAAGGGGACCCTCACGCAGGACGACATCCGCGCGGGGCTGAAGATCGGCGTCTCGAAACGCGAGGTGATGCCCGTGTTCTGCACCAGCGGCAAATACGACATCGGAACCAAACGCCTCATGGAATTCATCATCAACGTGGCTCCCGGTCCGCTGAAGGCCCCGGCGTTCCTCTCGACCGAAGGCGAGGAGATCGCGGCCGACGAGACGGCGCCCGCCGCGGCGTTCGTCTTCAAGAGCCAGATCGAACAGCACATCGGCGAGATCACCTACTTCCGCGTCGTCCGCGGCCGGATCGCCGAAGGCACGGAGCTGGTGAACACCCGCACGGGCAACAAGGAGAAGCTCTCGCAGCTCTTCGCCGTGGCGGGCAAGAACCGCATCAAGGTCACGGAGCTCTCGGCCGGCGACATCGGCTGCACCGTCAAACTCAAGGGCACGCGCACGAACGACACCCTCGCGGCCGCGGCGGCGCCCGTCACGATCGAACCCATCGTCTTCCCCGAACCGCGCTACCGCGCCGCCGTCAAGTGCAAGGAGCAGGGCGACGAGGAGAAGCTGGGCAAGCTGCTCAACGACGCCAAGTTCGAAGACCCGACGATTCTGGTGGAGTACTCCAAGGAGCTCAAGCAGACCATCGTCCAGGGCCAGGGCGAACACCACCTCAACATCCTCCGGTCGCGCATCCTCTCCGAAAACGGCAAGCTCCAGTTCGAATACATCGCCCCGCGGATTCCCTACCGCGAGACCATCACGAAGGTCGCGCAGGCCGACTACCGCCACAAGAAGCAGTCGGGCGGCGCGGGACAGTTCGGCGAGGTGCACATGATCATCGAACCCTACTACGAGGGGATTCCCGAACCGAAGAACTACAAGGTCCCCGGCAAGGGCGACATGGTGGTAAACGTCAAGACCAAGGAGGAGTACGACCTGCCGTGGGGCGGCAAGTTGCAGTTCTACTCGGCGATCGTGGGCGGCGCCATCGACGCGCGCTTCATGCCCGCCATCCTCAAGGGCATCATGGAGAAGATGGACGAAGGCCCGCTGACGGGCTCCTACGCCCGCGACATCCGCGTGGTGATCTACGACGGCAAGATGCACCCGGTGGATTCGAACGAGATTTCGTTCAAGCTGGCGGCGCGCAACGCCTTCAAGGAGGCCTTCCGCAACGCCGGGCCCAAGATCATGGAGCCGATCTACAATGTCGAGATCCTCGTGCCGTCGGACTACATGGGCGCCGTGATGTCCGACCTGCAGAACCGCCGCGCGATGATCGCCGGCATGGAGTCGGACAAGGGATTCGACCGGCTGAACGCCCTCGTGCCGCTGGCCGAGCTCTACCGCTATTCGACCACGCTCTCGTCGCTCACGTCGGGATCGGCCACCTACACGATGCGGTTCGCCTCCTACGAGCAGGTGCCCGCCGACGTGCAGGAGAAACTGCTGAAAGCCTACACCGACACGGACGAGGAGTAACCGCCTCGCGCTCCCTGTCTCCGCAAGCGCCGCAGCGGGCCGATGCCCGTTGCGGCGCTTTTCCGTCCGGCGCCGGCCCGGCTTGCGGCCGGACACCGGAACGCGCGGTTTTCTCCGCTCGCCGGGAACGAAATTTGTATTATCCGAACTTTTTGTTACTTTTGTTTTTCAGTTCACACGGAAGCGACCGGCTTGCCGACGCAACGATCGAAACATCCGCTTCCGTCATTCCGGACAAAGGACGGCATCCTCCGGCTCCGGAATGCGGCCGTACCTCTCCTCAATCACGGGCAGCAAGGAATCGCCCGCACATACACAGCGGCAGGAAGTTTTTCGCACCCACTTCGAATTCTTCAGGGGGCGGGAAACTGTTGCGACCTGCCGCTGTTCTTTTTTCGCTCCGCCCGGCGGCAAAACGTCCGGAACGCCGCTTCGGTGCGCCGCAACGTTAAATTAACGTTAACAATCGAATACGAAACGGTTTCATCGGCTTTTTCTCTGTAAATTTGTTCACAATTTGCACGAACCCAAGCATGAGCGAAATCTACACCGTCATTGTCGGCATTCTGGGAATTCTCGCCATATCCGGTCTCTTCGTCGGCGTCACCAACGACGCGGTAAACTTTCTCAACTCGGCCATCGGCTCCAAGGCCGCTTCGATGCGCGTCATCCTGCTGGTCGCCACCGCGGGCATCCTCATCGGCGTCATCACCTCGAGCGGTATGATGGAGGTCGCCCGCAACGGCATGTTCGACCCGGGACTCTTCACCTTCCACGAAGTGATGATGCTCTACCTGGGGGTCATGTTCGCCAACATCATCCTGCTGGACCTCTACAACTCGTGGGGGCTGCCGACCTCGACCACCGTGTCGCTCATCTTCTGTCTGCTGGGTTCGGCCATCGCCGTGTCGATCTACAAGATCGCCGGAGACCCCGCGCAGGGCGTCTCCTCGCTCGGGCAGTACATCAACACCTCGCGCGCCATGGGCATCGTGTCGGCCATCCTGCTGTCGGTGGTCATCGCCTTCACCTGCGGCACGGTCGTCATGTACATCTCGCGCGTGATCTTCTCGTTCCGCTACACGGCGCTCTTCAGCCGCTACGGGGCCATCTGGTGCGGCGCCTCGCTCACGGCGATCATCTACTTCGCCGTCTTCAAGGGGCTCAAGACCGTGCTCGCGGGCCACGACTTCATCCAGACGGTGGACCGGCATCTGGCCGCCGCCGTACTGATCTGCTGGACGGCCTGTTCGGTTCTGCTCTACGTGATCCAGCGCTTCCGGATCAACATCCTGCGCATCACGATCCTCTCGGGAACCTTCGCCCTGGCGCTGGCCTTCGCCGGCAACGACCTGGTGAACTTCATCGGCGTACCCGTCGCCGGCTTCGACGCCTATTCGATCGCCCACCGCACGGGCGACGCTTCGATGCTCATGGGCGCCCTCAACGAGAACGTCCCGGCCAACTTCCTCGTCCTGCTGGCCGCCGGCGGCGTGATGATAGCGACGCTGTGGACCTCGAAAAAGTCGATGCACGTCTCGGCCACCGAGCTGTCGCTCTCGACGCAGAGCGACGAAGGGTCCGAACAGCAGTACGGCTCGTCGTTCTTTTCGCGCACGATCGTCCGCGCCGCGCTCAACATCAACGCCGGAGTCGAACGGGTCATCCCCCGACGGCTGCGCACGGCGATCGCCAAACGGTTCGAATACGAGGACATCGAGCACAGCGGCGCCCCCTACGACATGATCCGCGCCACGGTGAACCTCACGACCTCGGCGCTGCTCATCGCGCTGGCCACATCGCTCAAGCTCCCGCTCTCGACCACCTACGTCAGCTTCATGGTGGCGATGGGCTCGTCGCTGGCCGACCGGGCCTGGGGCCGCGAAAGCGCCGTTTACCGCATCTCGGGCGTCATGACCGTCGTGGCAGGCTGGTTCGTCACGGCGCTCGGCGGCTTCCTGATCGCCTTCGTCGTCGGACTGGCGCTCATCTACGGCGGCATCCCGGCCTTCGTCCTCATCACGCTCCTCTGCGGATACATGATCGTCCACAGCAACTTCCTGAAGAAGAACAAGGAGGCGGCCGCGACGACCCGGCGCGCCGAAACCAACGAAGACATCATCGCCGGACTGCGCGACGAGGTGTGCAGCACGATGGAGAACGCCACGCGCATCTACGACCGCACGCTGATCGCCGTCTTCAAGGAGAACCGCAAGGTGCTGCGCGACATGGTCAAGGAATCGAACGACCTATTCTACCAGTCGCGCGAACGGAAATACACGCTGCTGCCGACGCTCCGCAAGCTGCAGGGCGGCGACGTCAATACGGCCCACTACTACGTGCAGGTGGTGGACTACCTCAACGAGATGACCAAGGCGCTGATGCACATCACGCGCCCGGCGTTCGAGCACATCGACAACAACCACGAGGGCCTTTCGATGGAGCAGACGCGCGACCTCATGTCGATCAACGACGACGTGGAGACGATCTACCGCCGCATCAACCAGATGCTGCGCGAGGGCGACTTCTCGGAGATCGAGACGGTGCTGACGCTGCGCGACCAGCTCTTCGAGTCGATCGCCGAAGCCATCAAGTCGGAGCTGACGCGCATCAACGAGGCGCGGTCGAACACCAAGGCGTCGATGCTCTATCTGACGATACTCAACGAGACGAAGAACATGGTGCTCCAGTCGCGCAACCTGCTCAAGTCGCAGCAATACTTCCTCCGCCACCGCAACGAGCCGAAAAACTGGATCAAATAGCGGAAGGGGCGGGCCGCAACCCATGCAAATTCCGATGAAATGGACATAGCGAAAGCCAAACGGCGGGAAAATATCGCCGAATACATACTCTACCTCTGGCAACTGGAAGACCTGCTGCGGGCGCTGCAATTCAGCCCCGAGGCGATCTTCTCGACGCTCGTCGCCCCGCGCAGGGACATCGCCGAGGAGCAGAAGCACGTCTTCCTGCTCTGGTATCTGGACCTCGCCAACCTGCTCCGGCAGGAGGGCAAGGAGGAGAAGGGTCATCTGGAACACACGCTCCATCTGATCCGCGACCTGCACGACCTGCATCTGCAACTGCTCAAACTCCCCGCGGGCGAACACTACCGCCGGACCTACGCGCGGCTCGAACCCGAGCTGCCGCGGCTGCGCGCCGTGCTGGGCAATCCCGGCATCAGCGACACGGAACTCTGCTTCCGGGCCCTCTACGCGGCGATGCTCTACCGCATCAAGGGAGAGGGCGGCAAATCGGCCGTCAGCGATACGATCGAGTACATCTCCCCCGTCGTCGCCGAACTGGCCGAGATGCACCGCAAGGCCGAGACCGGAGAGATCGACCTGTTCAAAGACGGGAAAGAGGAGAAAAACCGATAGAAAGCGCCACGAAGCGGACAGGAAGAGAGAACCCGAAAAGAAAGAGAGAGACCCGAAACAACAGAAAAAGGGCCACGAAACGGAGAGAGAAGCCCGAAGCGGAACAGACAGAGAGGGCCACGACGCGGGACGGAGAGAGGGCTAACGAGCGGACGGAGAGAAGAGGAAGCGGAATGCCGCCGGAAAAGCCCGCTGCCGGAAAACGGCGGGACGGAAGCCGGGCAGGTCCGGACAAGGCCGTCCTCAGCGCCGTTGTCCGTCCGTTCCGGGGCTGTCGTCCGTGTCCGTCCCGGCGATCTCCAACCCCATGATATAGTCGTTCATCCAGTAACCGCCGCCGATGGGGAAATCCCCCTCGCGGAGTTTGCGCATTCCCATCCGTTCGTAGAAATGCAGCGCCCGGTTATGCCGGTTCACGTTCAGCTCCATCCGGCAGGGTTCCGGATACACCGAACGGACATACGCCACGGCGCTCCGGAAAAGCAGCGCCCCCGCCCCGATACCCTGAAAACGGGGCAAAACATAAATCTTATGCAGGTGGAAAAGCCGCCCGCCCTGCCGTTCGACCGAGACATAGCCGCACGGCTCCCCGTCGGCCGAAACGACAAACCACACGTGCCCCGCCCGGAACTGCCCGCGCAGACTCTCCTCGGAGTACATCCACTCCATCATGTAGTCGAGCTGCCCGGGACTCAGCAGGTCACGGTAGGTCGCGGGAAACGCGACGGCGGCGATCCGCCGGATCGTCGGAATCCCCTCTTCGGCGATGCGGCGAACGGTAAGCACAGGCTAAACGGAAAAAGGCCGGCCCGGGGCCGACCTATGTCTCTTTTCCTGCAAGAAATCAAGCGTACTTGAACGTGGACTCGTCCGATACGGTCAGCTTCTTGCGGCCCTTCGCACGACGGGCTGCCAGCACCTTGCGGCCGTTCGCCGTAGCCATACGAGCGCGGAAACCGTGCTTGTTGATACGCTTGCGACGCGAAGGCTGGTAAGTTCTCTTCATTGCCATAGCTGTATAATTTATATAGTTTCAGACATTTTTACGGATTGCAAAAGTACAACAAAAAAACGTTCCGCAAAAATTTTTCACGAAAATATTTCAAAATCCCCGGGAAAAGCATGAAATCTTGCTAACTTTGTCAAGCAGGCGGCATTCCCGCGCAGGCGAAAAACGCGAAACATATGGCAGTGTTCAAAGTCGAAGGAGGCCACCGCCTCCACGGGTCCATCACCCCCCAGGGCGCCAAGAACGAGGCGCTCCAGATCCTTTGCGCCACGCTGCTGACCTCCGAACGGGTCACCGTGCGCAACGTTCCCCAGATACTCGACGTCATGCAGCTCATCGAGCTGCTGCGCGCGATGGGCGTGGAGGTCGAACGGCTCTCGGACGACGCCTATTCGTTCCGCGCCCGGGAGATCGACTTCGACTACCTCCGCACGGACGACTACCGCCGCCGCTGCGCCCGCCTGCGGGGTTCGGTCATGCTCATCGGCCCGATGCTGGCCCGTTTCGGCGTGGGATACATCCCCAAACCGGGCGGGGACAAGATCGGCAGGCGACGCCTCGACACCCACTTTCTCGGCTTCCGAAAACTCGGGGCGAAGTTCAACTTCGACGTCGCCGACGAATTCTTCATGGTCGAGGGGCGCGAGTTGCGGGGAACGTACATGCTGCTCGACGAGGCCTCGGTGACGGGTACGGCCAACATCATCATGGCGGCCGTGCTGGCCAAGGGTTTCACGACGATCTACAACGCCGCGTGCGAACCCTACATCCAGCAGTTGTGCCGCATGCTCAACCGCATGGGAGCGAAGATCTCGGGCATCGCCTCGAACCTGCTGACCATCGAGGGCGTCGAGGCGCTCGGCGGCACGGAACACGCGCTGCTGCCCGACATGATCGAGGTGGGCAGCTTCATCGGCATGGCCGCCATGAACCGCTCGGAGCTGACCATCCGCAACGTGTCGTACGAAAACCTGGGCATCATTCCCGCGCAGTTCGCCCGCATGGGCATCCGCTTCGAACAGCGCGGCGACGACATCCACATTCCCCAGCAGGACCACTACAGCATCGAGACGTTCCTCGACGGTTCGATCATGACCATCGCCGACGCCCCGTGGCCGGGGCTCACGCCCGACCTGCTGTCGATCTTCCTGGTGGTGGCCACGCAGGCCAAAGGCGCGGTGCTGATCCACCAGAAAATGTTCGAAAGCCGCCTCTTCTTCGTCGATAAGCTGATCGACATGGGGGCGCAGATCATCCTCTGCGACCCGCACCGCGCGACGGTCATCGGCCACGACCACCGGTTGCAGCTCCGCGCGACGCGCATGACCTCGCCCGACATCCGCGCGGGCGTGGCGCTGCTGATCGCCGCCATGTCGGCCGAAGGAGTCTCGACGATCCAGAACATCGACCAGATCGACCGCGGATACAAGGACATAGACGGACGACTGAACGCCCTCGGAGCCCGGATCGAACGGCTCGAAGAGTGCCTGTGACCCCGTTTTCCGGCGGATTCCCGTGCCGCGGAACGATCCGGCACGGGAATCCGCATGTCGGGAAGCGGACCGTCCCCCAAACGACGACCATTCAGCAATACTCATTACCACACTATGTTTCTGGAAAACGCCAGCCGCAAGGGTTGGATCGAAGTTGTCTGCGGCTCGATGTTCTCGGGTAAGACCGAAGAGCTGATACGCCGCCTCAAACGGGCGCAATTCGCCCATCAGCGGGTCGAGATATTCAAACCCCGCATCGACGTGCGCTACTCCGAAGAAGAGGTCGTCTCGCACGACGCGAACGCCATCCGCTCCACCCCGGTCGAGTCGCCGCAGAACATTCTGCTCATGGCCTCGGACGTGGACGTGGTGGGAATCGACGAAGCCCAGTTCTTCGACGACAGCATCGTGGACGTCTGCCGGCAACTGGCCGACAGCGGCGTGCGCGTGATCGTCGCGGGGCTGGACATGGACTACACGGGCCGGCCGTTCGGCCCGATGCCGGCGCTGATGGCCACGGCCGAATACGTCACGAAGGTGCACGCCATCTGCGTCCGCTGCGGCAACCTCGCGCACCACTCGCACCGCCTCACCAGCGACGAGAAGCAGGTGATGCTCGGCGCGCAGGACACCTACGAACCGATCTGCCGCCACTGTTTCCGGGAGCTGATGCGCCGGAAGCAGGAACCGGAGCGGTGACCCGCCCCACCCGGAAAACGCACCGCCCCTGCCGCAAACCGTAGCGGCAGGGGCGTTTTCCCGTTCGGGCGGCCGGCGGAGAGGGATCACGCCCCGTCGCGGCTGTGCTGCAACGCCTCGACGAATCCGGGCCAGAGCGTCCAGAGGTTCTCGGTCTGCAACCACAGCTCCCGGGCCTGCGCCGCCTGCGAGGGGCGTTCGCTCTCGATGTCCCGCAGGTAGGTCTCGTCGGCCGGATGCTCCGCGGCCGTGAACTCCGCGAAGTAGGGCGCGAAACGGGTCCGGAACCGCTTCAGCTCCCCCTCGGGCAACCGGCCGTCGCGGCGGTAGGCCGACCAGAGCAGCAACAGCTCCCGGCTGGCGCATTTGTCCGACACGTCGTTGATAACCTCGTCGAACAGCTCCTGTTCGTCCATGGCCAGGTAGTCGAACGCCAGCAGCTCGCTCCCCTCCAGATGGTCTTCGGGGTCCAGTTCCAGCAGGAGCTCGAGCAGCGCGGCGGACATTTCGAAATCGTTTATCAGGAAGTGGTCGATGGCCGAGGCACGGACCAGCTCCAGCGCCGCCCGCGAATTGCGGTGCGTCCATTCGAGGTTCACCTCCTCGTCGTCGGGAATCAGCTCCGCGAGGCGCTGGAAGGCTCGGAAACGTTCGTTGCAGGCTCCTTCGACATCGCCCGCCTCCTGCATCTTCCGGGCACGGTCCAGCACCCGGGCGAAATCGTACGGGCCTTCGCCGACCACCTCGAAGGTCTGGTCGGCCGTAGGGTTAAGAGAGGCTTTGCGCATCATCGCGTCGCAGTTTGAAAAGCATGAGAACAAGAACCGCCAGCGTCGCCGCACCGCCCAGCAGATAGGCCGCCGTGCGGTTTTCCATGCCGAAGAACTGCCCCGACACGAAGACGAACGAAGCGCAGACGAAAGTCATGAAGACCGCCGGAAGCAGCGCCACCCAGCGGTTGGACCGCCGCCGGACCATATAGACCACGACGGCCCACAGCACGATGGTCGCCAGCGTCTGGTTCGTCCAGGCGAAATAGCGCCACACGACGTCGAAATCGACCAGCGTGATGCCGTATCCCACGGCGAAAAGCGGGATACATATATAAAACCGCTTCAGCTTGCTCCGCTGGTCGATATGCAGCATGTCGGCGATAATGAGGCGGGCCGAGCGGAACGCCGTGTCGCCCGAGGTGATCGGGGCCGCGACGACGCCCAGCAGGGCCAGGATGCCGCCCACGACGCCCAGCGTGCCGTTCGAAATCGTATCCACGGCCCAGGCAGCGCTGTTGCCGTGCTCGCCGAGGGCCTCCGAAAGCCCGCCCGCGCCGCCGAAGAAGGCCATCGCCACGGCGGCCCAGATCAGCGCGATGACCGACTCGGAGATCATCGCCCCGTAGAAGACCGACCGGCATTCGCGTTCGTTGCCCACGCAGCGGGCCATGAGCGGCGACTGCGTGGCGTGGAAGCCCGAAATCGCGCCGCAGGCGATGGTGATGAAGAGCGTCGGAACGATCGGTACGGACGAGGCGTCGAGCTGGAAATTGGCGAAGGTGGTCATCTCGGGAATGCGGTAACCGCCGAAAAGCAGCGCCCCGAGAAGTCCCAGAGCCATGGCGACCAGCGCCACGCCGAAAACGGGATAGACCTTGCCGATGATCTTGTCGATGGGCAGCAGCGTGGCGACGAAATAGTAGGCCAGGATGATCCACACCCACGCAGGGCAGGAAACGGCCGGCACGATGTTGGCCAGCAGTTGCGCGGGACTGAGCAGGAAGACCGCCCCCACGAGCACCAGCAGCAGCACCGAGAAGACGCGCATGAACTGCCGCATCCCACCGCCCAGATAACGCCCGACGACCTCGGGAATGCTCAGCCCGTCGTTGCGCACGAGCATCATGCCCGACAGGTAATCGTGCATGGCCCCCATGAAGATTCCGCCGAAGGTGATCCACAGAAAGGCCACCGGACCGAAGCAGGCTCCCAGAATGGCCCCGAAGATCGGTCCCGTGCCGGCGATGTTGAGCAGTTGGATCAGGAAGATCCGCCAGCGCGGCAGCGGCACGTAATCCACGCCGTCGTAGAGCCGCCGGCAGGGCGTTTCGGACCGCGCATCGGCCCCCGCGAGCCGCTCCAGGTAGCGTCCGTAAGTGAAATAGGCCGCGACGAGCAGGGCCAGACAAAGCAGAAAGGTTACCATTTCCGGGTCAGATTTAGCGCGAATATAGCAAGAAATGCGAGATTTTTCTCAAAATTTTTGCGGGAAAAGAATTTTTTTCAGATATTTGCAGTCCCAAACGGGAAGGAAATTCCCCGCAGGCCGAATTAGCTCAGCGGTAGAGCACTTCACTCGTAATGAAGGGGTCCCGAGTTCAAATCTCGGATTCGGCTCGTAAAAAGGCCGCCGGACATGTCCGGCGGCCTTTTTACGTATAGGGAGGTCCGGAATCTTCGGAAGGCGGCCGCAACCGCAGCGCCCCGGGAACAGGCCGGAAGCCCCAAACAGGCCGGAACGCCGCCCCGGCAATCCGGACCGGTCCCGGAACAGACCGGAACGACTCCCGAAAACCGAAAAAAACGCCAGGACGAGCCGGAAGGCATCCCGGCAATCCGAAACCCGGTCTCCCGAACCGAAATGCGGCCGGCGGAACGAAACGGACGCCGTGTCACCCGAAAGCCGGCGGTTCCGGACGGAAGGAGCCGGCGGCTCCGCGAAAGTCCGGAAAAATCGAAAAACCTTCCGAACAGTTGAAAACCGCATCCGGCCGGCCGGTGGCCGGTACGACTTTTCGGAACGGAAACCGGCCGAAACCCGATGCCGGAAACGACCGATCCGAAACTCCGCCGAATAAAAAAATCGCCCCGAGAGAACCATTTGTCCTATTTTTTATATCTTTGCCCCGATAGGTTTTCCCAGAAACCGGGTGTTCAAAATGCGAAAATATAAGGCAAAAACGGACTTTTCGTTACAGTCGGATTTCCGGGTCGAAAAACCGGTTACGAATAATAACATGAAGCGAAATATTCTTTAAAAATTTTTATATGCGAATTCTCTCCAAATCCCGTGTTTTGTTGTTGGCCGCAGCCCTGCTGATCGCTCCGGCAACCGGTCTGGCCGCTTCGAAATCGAAATCGAAGAAGAAAAAATCGAAGACCGAACAGGCCGAAAAGCCGAAAGTGGACAAATACACCAAAATGTTCGTCAATGACAAGTCGTGCCAGACGGCCCGCAGTCCGTTCCTGACGCTGCACAAGCTCAAGGGCAAGCTCTACGCGGAAGTTCCGTTGGAGACGATCGGCCGCGAGATGCTCATCGCCTCCACCATTTCGGAGGCCAGCGACATCAATCTGGGCACCATCGGCTACAAGCCCAAGGACCCGATGCACGTGAAATTCACGCGTATCGACACGACGCTCTACCTCTCGGAGGCCGTCGTGCCGCCCTTCTGCGACCCACGCGACTCGGCCCGGCTCAAGGCCATCGGCCGCAGCACCCTGCCGCCGATCATCGACTCCTACAAGTTCGTCTGCTACAACCGCGACAGCTCGGCCATCGTGGTGGACATGACCAAATTCTTCGCGGGCGACAACAAGCCCCTCGCCCCGATCGAGAGTTCGAGCGGCATGGTGAGCATCACCGGCAAGTTCAAGAGCGAAGGTTCGGCCATCGACCAGATCAAGGCCTTCGAGGACAACGTCTCGGTCAAGTCCTACCTCTCCTACTCCGTCTCGGCCGACCTGCTGGGACTCATCCAGCTCAAGAAGGACGAGCCGATGACCATGAAGGTGACGCGCACGATCCTGCTGCTGCCCGAGAAGCCGGCGCAGCCCCGCGTGGCGGATTCGCGCATCGGCATCTTCCTCACCGGCATGTCCCGGTTCAACGGCCAGAAGGATCAGATCGAGGATTTCTCGGTCATCAACCGCTGGAGCGTGCAGCCCTCCGACATGGAGGCATGGAAGCGCGGCGAGCTCGTCGAACCGGTCAAGCCGATCGTCTTCTACCTCGACGACGCCTTCCCCGAATTGTGGCGCGAGCCGATCCGCCGCGGCGTGCTCCGCTGGAACAAGGCCTTCGAGAAGCTCGGATTCAAGAACGTCATGCGCATCGAGGACTTCCCGACGGACGACCCCGAGTTCGATCCCGACAACCTGAAATACTCCTGCATCCGGTACGTGCCGGCCGCCGTGGCCAACGCCATGGGCCCCTCGTGGGTCGATCCCCGCTCGGGAGAGATCATCAACGCCTCGGTGCTGGTTTACAACGACGTGGTGCGCCTGGCCAACACGTGGCGCTTCGTGCAGACCTCGCAGGTGGACGAGCGCGTGCGCGGCAAGGAGCTGCCCGACGACGTGTTCCAGGAGTCGCTCGAGTACATTCTGGCGCATGAGATCGGCCACTGCCTCGGCCTGATGCACAACATGGCCGCATCGGACGCCTTCCCCGTGGACTCGCTCCGCAGCGCGACCTTCACGCAGCGGTACGGCACGACGCCCTCGATCATGGACTACGCCCGCTTCAACTACGTGGCCCAGCCCGGCGACAAGGGCGTGAAGCTCACCCCGCCGGACCTCGGTCCCTACGACTACTACGCCATCGGATACGCCTACCGTCCGCTGCCCGACAAGAAGGATCTGTTCGACGAGGAGGAGACCCTGCGCGGCTGGATCGACGAGAAGGCGGGCGACCCGATGTACCGCTACGGCCGCCAGCAGCTCGTCGCCCGCTACGACCCCACGGCGCTGGAGGAGGACCTCGGCGACGACCACCTCAAGGCCGGCGACTACGGCATCGCCAACCTCAAGTACATCCTCTCCCGCATGGAGGAGTGGATCCCCGACGCCGAAGACCCCGACATGAAGCACCGCACGGCGCTCTACGAGGCCATCGCCGGACAGTTCGCCCGCTACGTGAACGCCGCGATGCTCAACGTCGGCGGAATCCGTCTGACGGACGTGAACAGCAACACGGCGGGCGGCCCGCAGGCGATCGCCATCCCCAAGGAGGAGCAGCGCGCCTCGCTCAGGTGGGTGCTCGAGCAGATGAAGCACTCCGAATGGCTCGAGCAGCCCTCGCTGACGGGCAAGATGCCGCTGCACGTGGACTACTCGTTCATCCTGCGCTTCAACTTCTGCCGCGCCTTCTTCAACAGCTACAAGAACGTGATCCTCTCGTCGCACATCGCCCAAAACCCCTACACGCCGCAGGAGTACATGGACGACCTCTACCGGATCGTCTGGGAGAGCGCCATCAAGGGCCGTCCGGCGACGCCCGCCGAGCGGCTCATCCAGCGCATGTTCGTCGATACGGCCACCGACGTGGCCTCGAGCCAGTCGAAGCGCATCAAGCTGGGCGGCATCGCGGAGGCCTACGCCCCCTCGGTGGACGAAATCGCCCTCATGGGACTGGACGACACGGGGCTGGTGGAGCGTTACCTCGCCCCGCTGCGCGAGATCGAGGAGGCGAACGGCAAGGGCTACGTGGCCTCGCAACTGTGGAAGGACGAGATGCTCTCGGACGGCTACGGCTGGCAGTACAACGTCAACCTGCGGTCGATCGACGAGTCGCGCGCGCTGTTCTACCACGTGAACGACCGGATCCTCAAACTGCTGCGCAGCCGCGTGAACGGCGCCACGGGCGATACGAAGGCGCACTACCAGTCGCTGATCTACGTGATCGAGCGCAGTCTCTATCCGTCGCAAAACTAAACTCGTGAAAACCCGGACGGGCCGACCCCGCGGGCCGGCCCGTCCATAACCCAAAGCCTATGCACACATTTACGTTCCGTTTCAGCCGGATACCCCGGCTGCTGTTACTCGTGACCCTGTTGTGCCGCGCGGTCCTTACGGCGCAGGCGCAGGGGGGGGGTGAACCCGTGGACATGAACGCCACGCTGACGATCGACGCCGAAGGGACGCCCGTGACCGCCGTACTGGACGAAATCACCCGCAAGAAGGGCATCCGCTTCGCCTACGATCCCGAAGACATCCGGCAACTGCCCGCCGTGACCGGCCACTTCAAGAACATCCGCGTCTATGAGCTGCTCGGAAAATGCCTCGAAGGCACGAACTTCAAGTACGAGACCGAGAACGACTTCGTCGTCATCTACGACACCTCGGGCAAGACCCGCAAGTTCACCGTCTCGGGAACCGTTTACGACCCGAACAAGAATCCGCTGGCCGGTGCGTCGGTCATCCTGAAGGGCGGCAACGGACAGGGCGTCTCCGCCGACGGCGACGGACGCTTCTCGATCACCTTCACGTCGAAGACCAGTCCGGCCGTGCTCGAAATCGGCTTCCTCGGCATGGAGAGCCGCCGGATCGCCGTGACCGGTTCGGCCAAGGGACTGAAGGTCTCGCTCAAGGAGGGCGGCACACAGATCGAGGACGTCGTGGTGAACGGCATGTTCACCCGCAACAAGAACACCTACACCGGCTCGGTGACGACGATCAAGGGCGAGGACCTCGTCTCGATCTCGAACACCAACATCATGACGGCGCTCAGCGCCGTGACGCCCGGCATGGTGGTCGTGGACAACAACGCCCTCGGCTCGAACCCCAACGCCATTCCGGAAATCCTCATACGCGGTTCGAACTCCATCGCCACGTCGGCCGAGGAGAAGGCCTACAACAACCCGCTCATCATCCTCGACGGCGCGGAGATCACCATGGAGGAGCTCTACGACCTCGACATGTACGAGATCGAACGGATCGACGTGCTGAAGGACGCCCAGGCGGCCATCGTCTATGGCGACCGCGCCGCCAACGGCGTGATCGTCATCGAGCGCCAGCAGGTGACCGACAGCAAGCCCCGCCTGAGCTACAACTTCGTCCCCGAACTGAGCATCCCCGACCTCAGCTCGATGAACCTCTGCAACGCCGCGCAGAAACTCGAGCTGGAGCGGCTGGCCGGACTTTACACCACGGAGAACGGCTCGATGGACGAAGCCTACGCCTACAAGCTGCAAAACGTGCGCCGGGGCGTGAACACCGACTGGATACGCGCCCCGCTCCGCGTTCCGTTCAGCCATACCCACTCGCTGTCGCTGAGCGGCCGCGCCCAGAAGATCGACTACCGCACCTCGCTGCGCTTCAGCGACAAGTACGGCGTGATGAAGGGCGACAACCGCCGCAACTACACGCTCAACTTCTCGATCGGCTACCACATGCGCGACAAGCTCACGCTGCGTTACACGGCCAACTACTCGCTCACCGACGCCAAGGAGTCGCCCTACGGCGATTTCAGCGCCTACACCCGGCTCAACCCCTACGACACGCCCTTCGACGAGTACGGCAACCTGGTCAAGGCCTTCAACTTCGATCCGGAGGACACCTCGACCTCGGGCGACGGCCACCAGGTCAATCCGCTCTACAACGCCACGCTGTCGAGCTTCGAGACCACGCGCGACCAGACCCTGCGCAACACCGTGGACGCCAAATGGTACGTCACGAAGGACTTCTTCATCACCGGACAGTTCAACGTCGATATCAAGACGAACCAGTACGACCGCTACACCTCGCCCGAGGACGCGACATACCTCGGCGAAACCGATCCGGCCAAACGGGGCGAGTACCGGCTCGGCACGGGCAAGGCTTTCAACTACGACGGCAAGATCGTCCTCAACTACGGCCGCAATCTCGATGACCGCGGCACGGGCTTCGTGGTCAATGCCGGCGCCGACATCCAGCACACCAATACGACCACGTCGTACACCACGGCGATAGGCTTCCTCAAGGACGACCTGTCGGACATCAAATACGCGCTCGGGTACAGCCCGTCCTCCCTGCCGTCGGGCACCGAGACGCTCCTGGCCAAGGTGGGATTCTTCGCCAGCGGCAACTTCTACTTCCGCAACCGCTACTTCGCCGACATCTCCTACCGCACCTCCGGTTCGTCGGCCTACGGTTCGGAGAACCGCTTCGCGCCCATGTGGTCGTTCGGTCTGGGATGGAACCTCCACAAGGAGGCATTCCTCGAGCGGGCCAAGTGGATCGACGTGCTGCGCCTGACGTGGTCGTGGGGCTACAACGGCCAGACGACCGGAAACCCCTACCAGGCCATCACGACCTACAAATACGACAACGACTACCTCTATTACACGGGCGTGGGCGCCGTGCCGATCCGCATGGGCAACCCCGAACTGAAGTGGCAGCGCGTGCTGAAGAACAACTTCGGCCTCGACATGACCCTCTTCAAGGAGCGGCTGGTCATCGGCTTCGACTACTTCCGCAACACCACGAAGGACCAGCTCATGTCGATCCCCCTGCCGGCATCGACCGGTGCGGAGGACATCACCGTGAACTTCGGCGAGAACCAGAACGTCGGCTACGAGTTTTCGGTGGCCGCACAGGTGATCCGCAGCAAGAACTGGGCCTGGACGACGGTCATCAACGGTTCGCACGTGAAGGACCGCATCAACCGCATCAGCACCACGCTCAAGAACACGTCGTACCAGATAGAGGAGGACAGCCCGCTGCGTCTGCGCTTCCGCGAAGGCGGTTCGCAGTACGATATCTACGCCGTGCGCTCGGCCGGCATCGACCCGGCGACCGGTCAGGAAATATTCATCGACCGGAACGGCGAATACACCTTCCGGTACGATGCGGACGACGAGGTGGTGGTGGGCAACACGCAGCCCAAGCTGCAGGGAACGTGGCTCAACACGCTCCGCTACAAGGGCTGGTCGCTGAACCTCGTGTTCAGCTACAAGTTCGGCGGCGACACCTACAACAAGACGCTCTGGTCCAAGGTGGAGGACATCGACCCGCGCTACAACGTGGACGCACGCGCCTTCACCGACCGCTGGAAGCGCCCGGGCGACCTCTCGCGCTTCCTGGCCATCAAGGAGATCCGGCCGGAGGACTCCTCCTACAGTTCGGAGCGTTTCGTCGAGCGCCTCAACGAGCTGTGGCTCTCGAGCGCGATGCTCACCTACGAGTTCCAGGCCAAGTTCCTCAAGCGCATCGGCTTCAAGCGGCTGGCCATCGGCGTGGGCGTCTCGGACATCTTCCGCCTCTCGACCGTCAAGTACGAACGCGGCACGAGCTATCCCTACAGCCGGACGATCAACCTGGTGTTCCGACCCACTTTCTAAACCGCACAGCATTATGTCACGCATGAAAAAATACCGTTTCTATCTGTTGGCCCTGCTCCCGCTGCTGGGCGGCTGCGAGGCCTACCTCGACGTCAATCCCAAATCGGAGGTGACCGACAAGGAACTTTACGCGACGGCCGAAGGCTGCGAGGACGCCATCTACGGCATCTACGCCGAGATGGGCGCGGACAAGGACCTCTACGGCCGCAAACTCTCGTTCGAATACCCCGAGACGATGATCGGCAACTTCACCATACCGCAGACCGACCCGATGGCCTACGCCGTGCAGCGCCAGTGGACGACCGACGACGCCGTCACCATCGCCGAAGACATCTGGGTGGCAGGCTACAAGGTGATCGGGCACATCAACAAGGCCCTGATGCACATTCTGCCCAAAGCCGACGACGTATATCCCCATATCAGGCTCTACAAGGGCGAGCTGCTCGCCCTGCGCGCCTTCATGCACTTCGAAATGGTGCGCCTCTTCGCCGTATCGTCCGGCTCGGGCGACACCGCGGCCAAGGCCAAGGCCATTCCCTACGTGAAGAGCTACGGCATCGAAGTCACCCCGTACAGCTCGCTCGACAAGGTGTTCGAGGAGATCGTCGGCGACCTCACCGAAGCCGAAAAGTACCTCGCCGAGGACGAGGAGCTGGTCACCCCGGTGCGCACCAACGCCGCCGACGGCTTCACCAGTTGCCGCATCACCCACCTGAACCTCTACGCCGTGCAGGCGATGCTGGCCCGCGTATATTGGACGGCGGGCAACCTGGAACTGGCCGAAAAGTATGCCGAAAAGGTGATCGACAGCGGGAAATTCCCCCTGATGCGGACCGCGGAGGCGTGGAATGCCGTGGAGACCGGCACGCTCAACATGCAGGAGACCCTCTTCGGGCTCTACTCGACGCAGTTCCTCAAGAACTACTACGACAAACACATCTACAGCGGCGCCACGCTCGAGCTCTCCGACGAGTACAAGGAGGTGTACGCCACGGACGAAGCCGGCACCGACAAGCGGTACACCCTCTGGTTCAACACCAGCACGGGACAGTGCATCAAGCATTACAGCAAAATGTACGCCAACGGCGAGACGAACGCCACCTACACCGGCAACTCGATCCCGGGCCTGAGCCTGATCCGGATTCCCGAAATGTACTACATCGTCGCCGAGGCCAATCTCACCAAGGACCCCGACAAGGCGGTGGAATACCTCGACTACGTGGTGACGTCGCGCGAGCTGACCGCCTTCGCCGACCGCGAAGGTTCGATCACCGAGGAGAACATCTACAACGAACGCCGCAAGGAGTTCTATGCCGACGGCGAGAGTTTCTTCGACATGAAGCACCTCCAGTCGGACGTGGAGCTTCCGGGCATGGGCGTCTTCTCCGGCACGGACGACGCCACCTATACGATTCCCATTCCGAAAAGCGTGGAGGACAATTACCGAAACTAAACGACGAGGCTTTATGAAACGTTCATTCCTTTTCGATACGGCCCTGTTGCTGGCCGTCGCCGCCGGAGCGGTTTCCTGCGGCGATACGTGGCTGAAATACGACACGTCGCAGAAAAACAAGCTCTATTTCACGGAGGGTCCGCTCAACCTCGACCAGTATATCTCCACCGACATCTCGTTCGCCATCTACGACGAGACGGTGCAGGAGATCCAGCGGAAGGTCCCGGTCAAACTGCTGGGCACGGTCTCCGACCGCGACCGCACGTTCGAGGTCGCGGCGATCCACGACACCACGACGAACTACATCTCGGGCGGCGTGCAGCGCGAACTGGTCGATGCCGTCGAAGGCGAGGACTACACGCTGGGCGAGCTGGTCATTCCCGCCGGCGAGGTCGAAGGCGAGATCGTCGTCACGGCGAAGCGCTCGGAGAAGATCCTGACGAAAACCGCCTCGCTCGTGCTCCAGATCGTCGAGACCGACCTGTTCGAAGGCGTCCCGCGCAACGTCTTCCGCGTACTCATCTCGGACGGCACCCCCACCTGCCCGATCTGGTGGCGTTACGACGCCGAGAACGAGTGGTACATGTACCTGGGCAACTTCACGCCCGACAAGTACCGCAAGGTGCTGGAGTTCTACCACGGCATCGAGGATACGAACCCCTCGCTCTACAAGACGATGGTCGAGCAGTTCGGCGAGAACATCGACAACGAACACTACACGACCACCACGGGCGGACAGGCGGACCTGACCATGGGATTCATGGTCCGGAGCAACAATCCGCAGAAACTGGCCTGGGTGCGCTACGTGCTCTGTCCGACGTTCGACTACTACAAGGAGAATTTCCCCGACGCCGAAGTCTACACCGACAAGTCCGTGAGCGTCACGACGAAGGGCTGGCGCGACCCCGCGTATAACTATTAACAGCGAGCTACCATGACAAGACAGATACTGAAATACCTGCTGCCGCTTCTCTGCGGCACGGCGCTGATCTCCTGCTACGGAATCGAGGAGGAGCACTACCGCGAGCTGGCCCCGGTGACGGTCAGCGGCGTGGACGAGGTGATCTATGCGAAAGCGACCGAGACGCTCCGTCTCGACGGCATCCGCATCGAGAGCGCCAACGACCGCGAGGTCGCCTGCGAATGGGCCTACGGCAAACCCGAAGGCGATTTCCCGGGGATGGCCGATTCGATCTATCTTTCCGACTCGCCCACGCTCGACTACACCTTCAACAGCGCGGGCAGCTACGTGCTGCGCCTGAAGGTGGACAACGGCGAGAGCGTCGGTTTCCATTACTACGAACTGCGCGTGCAGGCGGGATTCGACGAAGGTTACCTGATCCTCTGCAACGACGAAGAGGGCAAGGGCTCGATGGCCTTCGTCAAGAAACGCTCGCCGCAGGAGGAGGCCGAAGGCGCCCAGGAGGTCTGGGAGGACCTGCTGGCGACGATCAACCCGAGCTACGCATTCCGCGACCTGCGCGACGTCTATGTATTCTCCTCTTCGTCCGAATCGGGCGTGCTCATCACCTCGGGCGACGAAGAAGGGTCGATCTACCACCTCGACCCCACCTCGCTGGAGGTGACGTTCCGGCTCCGTGCGATGGACGAATACGGCACACGCACGGGCAGGATTCTGGGCGAAAAGACCTCGCGCGGCCACTACTCCTACGTCATCGGCGACGACGGAAAGGCCTACCGCTACGAATTCGCCTCCGACCTGCTCGCCGTGCGTCAGACGCCCTATCCGGTGAAATACGGCTACCAGAGCTACTACGCCAACACCGTGCAGGGCACGCGCGTGCCGCTCATGTTCAGCGAGAGCGGCGTGGTGGGCTTTCCGAACTCGAACATCAAGGGATTCGGCGTCCCCGACGGTTACGAGGTAATCAACGCCGCCGGAACCCGCGTGGGCACGGAGGAGTACTACGTCATCGCCCGCTCGACGGCGGGAGAGCCGCGCAAGGTGCAGATCATCAAGTCCAACTCCGGCATCTCGTCGCAGAGCACCGTGCTCGAATACGACGAGTCGCGCCCCATGCTGATCGACCGGAACTCCACGATGGTCCCGACGAAGGTAAGCAACAACATCTACTACAACTACGACGACAAAATCTACCACTGGGCGATGCTCAGCGTCACCCCGACGCTTCCGGCCGAGGGCGACCGGCCGGACATCACGCTTCCCGAAGGCGAACGGATCATGGCCATCTGCTCGAACGCCATGCCCTCCACCTCGGCCACGACCGTGGATGACGACCTGCTGCTGATCGCCACCTACAACCCCGCGGCGACCGACCGCAAGCCGGGCAGCCTCTACATCTACAACCTGAAGACGCTGGAGCAGGTGAAAAAGTATGAAGGCATCTGCGAGAAGCCCGTGGCCGTGACCTACAAATTCCCCACGTCGAACTGACGCGGCGGCACGCAGCGCAGGACGCCCCTTCCGGAGAACCGGAAGGGGCGTCTTCGCATGGCAGGGCGCAGACGGCCGGCATTCCGGAGCAGAACATCCGGAAAATCGGGAAGACATCCGGAGAACCGGGGAGGCAGGCACTGCGGAAATTCCGGGAACCGGACGCCGGATCCCCTCCCCGCCGGGATGCGGTCCCGCCTCCCCCGACGGCGGATTAGGATATGTACGGAATTCGTCGTATCTTGCGGGAAAAATACGGAACCATGACAGAAGAACTGCAATTCATCCCCTTTACCTCCCCCGCCGACAGGGGATGGGCCGAAGCGATGGAGATTTACCGCCGGTCGTTCCCCTACAAGGAGCAGCGCTCCGAGGAGGACCACGTCCGCGCCCTCCGGGATCCGCACTTCCGGGCCGACGGCATCTGGTGCGGCGACGAGTTCGTCGGCATCCTCTACCACTGGCAGGGCGACGGATGGCACTATGTCGAACACCTCGCCGTATCGCCCGCCCTGCGCGGCCGGAACATGGGTTCGAAGGCCCTCGCGGCCTTCTGCGAAGGCCGGCGCGTCATTCTGGAGATCGATCCTCCGGCGGACGAAATCTCGATCCGGCGGCTGCACTTCTACCGGCGGCTCGGCTTCGTCGAGAATCCGCACGAGTACATCCACCCTTCGTTCCGCCGCCCCTTCGAGCAGCACAGGCTGGTGCTGATGAGCTATCCTTCGCCGCTGACCGACGACGAGGCCCGCCGCTTCGCCGATTTCGTCCGCGAGACGGTGCTGCGCTACACCGAGCACGAGGCCCCGCAGCTTCCCCGGCTTCCGTAGGCGGAACCGGACCTCCCCGGCAACGGCAACCGCATGCGGTCCGAACCTGTTCCCGCCGCAACGACACGGAAAGCGGGCGGAACCTCCGGAGGTTCCGCCCGCTTCGCATTTCCGGACCGGGACCGGTCCTAAAACATGCCGACCAGCCCCTTCGTCACGAAATACCCTCCCACAACCAGCCAGACGTAGAGCAGCCCCGCCAGCACGAAGGGTTTCGCCCCGGCCTGACGGAACTTGTCGATGCTCGTCTCCGTCCCCAGCGCCGTCATGGCCATCGTCAGCAGGAACGTGTCGAGGTACTCGACGGCGCCGTTGAGCGGAATCTCCCGGACGCTCTCCGCACCGCACACGTATTGCAGCAGCGAATTGAGGCAGATCACACCCAGAAACCCGAAGGCGAACCACGGCACGGCGATCCGCCCCCGCGCTTCCGTTCCGCCCGGCGTACGCCGCCGGCCCGCCAGCAGCAGGCTCATGACCACCAGCACGGGAGCCAGCAGCATGACGCGGATCATCTTGGTAATGGTGGCCACCCCGGCGATGCCCAGCGCATCGGTCGGATCCATCGCATTGCCCGCCCCGGCCACGTGCGCCACCTCGTGCAGCGTGCTTCCGGTATAGACGGCCACCTCCGTGTCGGTCATGCCGCCGAGCAGGCCCGTGCGGTACATGACCGGATAGAGGAACATGGAGAGCGTGCCGAAAACGACCACCGTGGAGACGGCGACGGCGGTCTTGTACCCCTCGCACCGCACCACCGGCTCGGCGCCCAGCACGGCCGCTGCGCCGCAGATCGCGCTGCCCGTCGAGGTCATCAGCGCCGTGTCGCGGTCGATTCCCAGCAGCCGCCCGAGCGCGACGCCGCCCAGAAGCGTTCCCGCCACGACAATCAGATCGACCGCGACGGCCGGAAGCCCGACGGCCGCCACCTGCGTCAGCGTCAGGCGGAAACCGTAGAGAACGATGCCCCAGCGGAGCACCTGTTTCGTGCAGAACCTGATGCCCGGAACCCATGTTTCGGGAAGCCGGTTGCGCAGGCTGTTGGCATAGAGCATCCCCAGCACGATGCCGACGATCAGGGGGCTGAGCGAGAGCCGTTTGACGAAGGGGAATCCGGCGATGTAGAACGCCGCGAACGAAAAGAGCGCAATGAGCAGAATCCCGTGCAGCGTATTGGCCCTGTTACCTTTTTCCAGCATAACGTTTCGCAATTTGAGTCGGAGGAGACGCCTCCCGACGACTTTTCAAGAATACCGGAGGCAAAGATCGCGCGTTTACGCCTGAAATACAACAAGATTTCGTTATGCGGAATAACTTCGTGTTATGACGGAGGGCGCCGGACCGTCAGAGACCGGACAGGGCGAAGTCGGCGAACTGCCGGGCGAGCGGCGCGGGCTCCGCCGCGAGGTGCACGAACGAGAAGTCGCGCGTCAGGGTCAGTCCCTCGATGTCCACGATCCGCAGCGCCCCGCTGCGCAGCTCGTCCACAACCGAGATCACCGACACGAGGGCCATCGCGTCGCTGTTGCGGACGAAGGACTTGATTCCCTCGGTCGTGCCCAGCCGCATCGCCACCTCGAGCTGCGAGAGCCGCAGTCCGACCCCGGCCAGCGCCGCGGCGATCACCTCGAGCGTCCCCGAGCCGTCCTCGCGCAGCACGAGCGGAATCCGGCACAGCGCCTCGGGCGTCACGGATTCCGTGCGGGCGAACCTCCCGCCCGGACGCGCCACCAGCACCAGCTCGTCGGGCCGGAAGAGCGTGTAGTGCAACCCCTGCCGGCGGCTGACGCTCTCGACCATGCCCAGGTCGATCTCGCGGTCGGCCAGCGCCCGTTCGATCTGGCCGCTGTTGCCCGACAGGACCGAAACCCGCACGCCGGGAAAACGCGCCGTGAAGCGCGCCAGCGCCGGCGGCAGCAGGTATTGTGCGATGGTCGTGCTGGCCCCGAGGCGCAGCTCGCCCTCGGCCTGGTTCGCGCAGAGGCTCATTTCGTACTCCAGCCGGCGGTAGTCGTCGGAGATGCGTCCGGCGGCCTCGAGCAGCACCTGCCCGGCAGCGGTCAGCTCCAGGCGGCTGCCGCGGCGGACGAAGAGGGGAACCCTGTAACGCGATTCCAGTTCGCCGATATGTCTGCTCACGGCGGGCTGGGAGATATAGAGCCGTTCGGCGGTCCGCGTGAAACTCAGCGTCCGGGCCGCCGTGATAAAGACTTTCAGACGGAAATCGTCCATGGCCGTCAGCCGAGACGGCCCTCTTCGGCGAACTCACGCACGGAGCGCACGTAGTGGTCGATCGTCTCCTGCATCGTCAGGAACGACTTGCCGCCCGCGGCGTTCTTGTGTCCGCCGCCGTTGAAATACCTGCGGGCGAAGAGATTGACGTCCACGTCGCCCCGCGAACGCAGGGAGATGCGGATGAACTTGCGGTGCGCGAGGAACATGGCCGACATTTTGACCTTCTTGATCGTCAGGGCGTAATTGACGAACCCCTCGCTGTCGCCCTGCTGGAACTGGAAACGGCGCATTTCGTTCTCCATCAGCGACATGTAGGCCACCGTACCGTCCTCTATGAGGTTCATCTTGCGGTTGATGGCATAGCCGAACAGCCGCGCGCGGCCTTCGGTGTAGGCATTATAGACGTTGTTGTAGATTTCGGGAATCCGGATGCCCGTCTCGGCCAGCGCGGCCACGGCGCGGAACAGCTCGGGCGTGAGGTGCGAAAAGGCGAAGTTGCCCGTGTCGGTCATCATCCCGACGTAGAGCAGTTCGGCCATCCGCCGCGTCACCGCCTCCCGGCCGTAGAGGGCCTCGACCAGGCAGTAAACCAGAAAGCAGGTGCTCGACGCCTCGGGATGCGAGAAGACGATGTCGAAACCCTCGTCGGGTTGCAGGTGGTGGTCGATCAGCACGCGGCAGGCCGTCGTGTTCGCCTCGATCGTCGCGCTCAGGATCTCGAGACGCGAGACGGCGTTGAAATCGAGGCAGAAGATGGCATCCGCCTCGGCCACGGCCTTCGCCGCGCGCCCTTCGGCGTCGGTCTTGAAGACCACGACCTCGCCGATGCCCGGCATCCAGTCGAGGAAATAGGGGTATTTGTTCGGCACGATGCACGTCACCTCGTGGCCCAGTCCCCGCAGCACCTCGGCCCAGGCGAGCGACGAACCGACGGCGTCGCCGTCGGGGTTGGCGTGGGAGACGGTCACGATCCGCAGCCGGGGCCGCGCGAGCAGCTCCCGCAGTGAGCCGATATGCTTTTCCGATAACTTCATTCCGGACCTCCTTCGCTAATAACAGTCGGACAAAGGTAACAAAAAAGAGGGAGATACCAAACCGCCGCCGTGCGGCCCGCGGATGCGCGGCACCCGCCCGCTTTCCGGCCGTCGGCCGGAAATTCTCCCGACATCCGCCCGGAAACCACGCGGGACTACGCCGCAAATCCGCAGGGAGCGCCATTCAGGGGGCTACTCCCCATCCCGCTCCGGCCGCTTCGCCCGGCGGTCGGCGGCGTACTTCCGGCACCACGCGCTGATGCCGCACTCGCCGCACTTCGGGGCACGGGCCGTACAGACGTAGCGGCCGTGCAGGATCAGCCAGTGATGCGCGACGGGCAGCAGATGGCCCGGAATATGCTTCTCGAGCGTCAGCTCGGTCTGGAGCGGCGTCTTCGAACCGGTCGTGAGGCCGATGCGCTCCGACACGCGGAAGACGTGCGTATCGACCGGCATCACCTCCTTCTGCCACAACACCGCCCCGAGCACGTTGGCCGTCTTGCGGCCCACGCCGGGCAGCCGCTGCATCTGCTCCAGATCGGACGGGACTTCGCCGCCGAACTCCGAGCAGAGCATCCGCGCCATCGCCGCGAGGTTCTTCGCCTTGTTGTTGGGATAGGAAATGCTCCGGATGTAGGGATAAATCTCTTCGGCCGTGGCCTTCGCCATCTCGAACGGGGTCGGGAAGGCTTCGAACAGGGCCGGCGTGGTCATGTTCACCCGCTTGTCGGTGCACTGCGCCGAGAGGATCACCGCCACCAGCAACTGGTAGGGGTCCTTGTAGCGCAATTCGCTTTCGGCCGCGGGCATGTGCTCCGAAAACCAGGCGACGATGCCGTCGTAACGCTGTCTGACAGTCATATCTTCTTCTTTTTGGATCGGCGGAACAGAATTTTCTTCACCAGCAGCCCCGCCCCTTCGGGACAGAGCGCCAGACGGGGACAGGCGCGCAGGTCGCGCCACCAGCGGGCGAGGTACTCCCCGACCGGACCGTTGTACGACAGCACCCACAACGCCACGGAGGAGCGCTTGCGCAGCAGGGCGAAGCGGCGGCTGCCATCGCCGTAGCGGGCGTCGAACCAGAGGCTTATGTCCATGAGCGAGTCGCAGAAGGCGATCCTCCGGCGGTAGGCCGTGCTGTGGCTCACGCTGTCGGGCAGGCGGCGGTGCACGGCCGTCACGACCGGAAGGTAGCCGATCCGGCTGCGGGCCGCGAACCAGAGCCACATCGGCGCGTCGTCCGTACACCACTCGGGATGCTCCGCGGGGCGCACCTCGTCGTAATAGCGGGCGATCAGCTCCCGCCGCGCCACGGTCGTGCAGTTGCAGATCGTCAGGCTGCGGAGCAGGCGGCCGAAATCGGTGAAGTGCACCTCCTCGTCCGGCTCCCGGCGGCCCGTGGCCTGATAGAAGTTGTCGGCCCGCGTGTAGCACATGCCGCACGCCGGGTCGGCCTCCAGCAGATCGACCTGCCGCTGCAACTTCCCGGGGTCGCACCACCAGTCGTCTCCGTCGCAGTAGGCCACGTACTTCCCGCGGCACGCCTCGAAGGTGCGGAGGTAGTTGGCCCGCCAGCCGATGTTTCCGGGCCCCGTCACCAGCCGCACGCGGCCGGGGCAGGCGGCGGCGTACTCTTCGGCGATCGCCCGCGTGCGGTCCGTGCTGCAATCCTCGCCCACGACCAGCTCCACGGCGAAATCCGTCCGCTGCGCGAGCACCCCTTCGATCGCCTCCCGCAGGTAGGGTTCGTGGTTGTAGGCGGTCATGCAGACCGATACGAGCGGCGTCTGCATCGTCATCCGAGTTTGGTCAGTTTGGCGAATTTGGCCAGCAGCGTCTTCTCGCCGGCGTTGTCGAACGCCACCACCAGCTTGTGGTCCGTGGCCAGGGTCTCGATGCGGCGCACGATGCCCACCCCGAACTTCGGGTGCTCGACACGCTCCCCCACGGCATATCCGCCGCTCGCGGGCGCCGCACTCCCAGCCGCCGGTCCGCCGTCCATCGCCTGCCGCACGCCGACGCGGCGCATTCCGTCCACCGAGGGGCGCGGCGGCTGCACCAGCGCCGGATCGGGCGCGGCGGAACGCTGCGCGCGGGGTTGCGACTGCGGCTGCGCCGGGCGCGGAAAACGCCGCGCAACGCCCGACTCGCCGTCGGAGGGGGCGCCGAAACGGCCGCCGCCGTAAGCGCTCCGGCCGGCCGAACCGCCGCCGTAGGCTCCCCGTCCCGCCGCGTCCGGACCTCCTCCGGACCGGACGCCGGCATTGCCGCCGCGCGGACCGCCGTAACCGCCCGCGCCGTCCTGCCGCCGCTGCTGGTAACGGTAGTCGTACCGGCGGCGCAGCTCGTCGAGCGCCGAGGGGCCCTCCCCGTCGTCGGCCCGGCGGCGCACCGCCTCCTGAGCGAAATCGACGTCGGACTCCACATACCGCGGGTCGATCTCGCGCAGGAAGCAGCTCGGCCGCGAGAACTCCATGTTGCCCCACCGGAAACGCATCTCGGCATAGGAGAGCGTCGCCGCGACCTTGGCCCGCGTGAGGGCCACGTAGAAGAGCCGCCGCTCCTCCTCGATGCCGTCGGCCGACTCGGCGGCCCGCAGCGACGGGAAGAGGTTCTCCTCCATGCCCACGATGTAAACGTATTCGTATTCGAGCCCCTTGGCCGAATGGACCGTCATCAGCGTCACCTTGTTCCGGTCCTCGGGGTTGTCCTTGTCCATGTCGGTCATCAGCATCATCTGCTGCAACCACTCCTCGATGGTGGCCTCCTCCCCGGGGCTGCGTTCGCCGTTGCGGATTTCGGCGTCGCAGCGCTCCCTGAATTCCTGCATCGAGTTGAGCAGCTCCTCGATATTGTCCAGCGCCGAAGCCGCCTCGGGCGTGTTCTCCGCACGGTAGGCGGCCAGAATGCCCGACCGCGAGGCGATCTCCAGGCCGAAGTCGTACAGTCCCTTGTCGTTACGGGCCAGCGACAGCGAACGGATCATCGCCACGAAGTCGGCCGCCTTGCGGGCGATGGCCCGCTGCACGGCGTCGGCCGCGGGTTCGGCGACCAGCGCATCGACCGCCTCCCACATCGACACGCCCCGTTCGGCGGCCAGTTGCGCGATGCGCTGCACGGTCGTGTCGCCGATGCCCCGCGCGGGGTAGTTCACGATGCGCCGGAACGCCTCGTCGTCGCGCGGGTTGATGACCAGCCGGATATAGGCCAGCATGTCGCGGATCTCCTTGTGGTCGTAGAACGACGAACCCTTGTAGATGCGGTAGGGGATGCCGCGGCGGCGGAGGTTGTCCTCCAGCACGGCCGACTGGTTGTTCGTGCGGTAGAGAATCACCGCTTCGGACCATTCGGCGCCCGCCGCACGCACCTTGTCGCGCAGGTCCGAAACGACCATCTCGGCCTCCTCGCGGTCGGTGTAGGCCTTCAGGATGCGGATTTTCTCCCCCTCGGCCCCTTCCGAGAAGCAGTGCTTCTCCATGCGCTTCGAATTGCGGACGATCACCGAGTTGGCCGCATCGACGATCGTGCGCGTCGAGCGGTAGTTCCGTTCGAGCTTGAAGACCTTCGCCGAGGGGTAGTCCTTCTGGAAAGAGAGGATGTTCTCGATCTTGGCCCCGCGGAACGAGTAGATCGACTGCGCGTCGTCGCCCACGACGCAGACTTTCGAATGGGTCTGCGACAGACGGCGGATGATGACGTACTGCGCATAGTTGGTGTCCTGGTACTCGTCCACCAGAATGTATTTGAACTGCTCCTGGTAGCGCGCCAGCACGTCCGGACAGTCGCGCAGCAGCACGTTGGTTTGCAGCAGCAGGTCGTCGAAGTCCATCGCCCCGTTGCGTTTGCAGCGCTGGCAGTAGATGTTGTAGATGTTGCCGAACTCGGGAATCTGCATCTGCCGGTCCTCGGCCGCATAGGCCGAATTGGCCAGATAGGCCCCGGGGGTCACCAGACAGTTTTTGGCATAGGATATGCGCGAAGCCACGGCGTTGGGCTTGTACTTCTCGTCCGGAAGGTTCAGCTCGCGGACCACGGTCTTGACCAGGTTCCGGCTGTCCGAGGAGTCGTAGATCGTGAACGACTCGGGGAAGCCGATCCGTCCGGCGTTTTCGCGCAGGATGCGCGAGAAGACCGAGTGGAAGGTTCCCATGCGGATATGGCGGCTGCGGTTGTCGGGCAGCATCTGCGCGATGCGTTCGCGCATCTGCTCGGCGGCCTTGTTCGTAAAGGTCAGGGCGAGTATGTTGAAGGGCGCCACGCCCCGCTCGATCATGTAGGCGATGCGCGAGGTCAGCACGCGGGTCTTGCCCGAGCCGGCCCCGGCGATGATGAGCGACGGGGAGTCGAAATTGACCACGGCGTCCCGCTGGGCCGGATTGAGCCCTTGCAGGATTTTCGATTCGTTGGATTCCATGCGGGCAAAGTTAATAAGAATCGGCGAAGAATTTTTCGGGAAAAATAATAACTTTGCATGACGAACGTTAAAAGGGTAACCGCGACAACGATACAACAAACGATAAAACATGAGCGAAGTCATCAACATCAAGGAACTCAACGAGCGCATCGAACGCGAATCGGTCTTCGTCGATACGCTGCGCACCGAAATGGGCAAGGTCATCGTCGGACAGAGCCATCTGGTCGATACGCTGCTGATCGGTCTGCTCTCCAACGGACACATCCTGCTCGAAGGCGTGCCGGGACTCGCCAAAACGCTGGCCATCACCACGCTGGCCCGTGCCGTGGATGCCGGGTTCTCGCGCATCCAGTTCACTCCCGACCTGCTGCCCGCCGACCTGCTGGGCACGCTGATCTACTCGCAGAAGAACGAGGATTTCGTGGTCAAGAAGGGTCCCGTCTTCGCCAACTTCGTGCTGGCGGACGAGATCAACCGCTCGCCGGCCAAGGTGCAGTCGGCGCTGCTCGAGGCGATGCAGGAGCGGCAGGTGACCATCGGCGACGACACCTACCCGCTGCCGCAGCCCTTCCTCGTGCTGGCCACGCAGAACCCGCTCGAACAGGAGGGAACCTATCCGCTGCCCGAGGCGCAGGTGGACCGTTTCATGCTCAAGGCCAAGATCTCCTACCCCAACAAGCAGGAGGAGCGCGACATCGTGCGCATGAACCTCGCCGGCACGGGCATGCCCGCGGTGAACAAGGTGATCGCGCCCGAAGACATCGTAAAGGCCCGCAAGGTGGTCGAGGACGTCTATATGGACGAGAAGATCGAGAAGTACATCATCGACATCATCTTCGCCACGCGCGAGCCGGCCGAGTACAACCTCGGGAAGTTGCAGAACCTGATCGCCTACGGCGGCTCGCCCCGTGCGTCGATCTCGCTGGCCAGGGCCGCCCGCGCCTACGCCTTCATCCGCCGCCGCGGCTACGTCATCCCCGAGGACGTGCGCGCCGTCTGCCACGACGTGCTGCGCCACCGCATCGGCCTGACCTACGAGGCCGAAGCCGAGAACATCTCCTCGGAGGAGATCATCACCGACATCCTGAACAACGTAATCGTACCCTGACGATGCAGGAGAGCGAAAACGATATTCTGAAACGGGTCCGGAAGATCGAAATCAAGACGCGCGGTCTTTCGAACGAGATCTTCGCCGGAAAGTACCACACGGCTTTCCGCGGGCGGGGCATGTCGTTTTCCGAAGTGAGGGAGTACCGCGCCGGCGACGACGTGCGCGACATCGACTGGAACGTGACGGCCCGCTCGCGCAAGCCCCACATCAAGGTCTATGAGGAGGAGCGCGAGCTGACGATGATGCTGCTCGTGGACGTCTCCGCGTCGCGCATGTTCGGCACGACGGAGCGGCTCAAGAAAAACATCATCACCGAAATCGCCGCCGTGCTGGCCTTCTCGGCCGCGCAGAACAACGACAAGGTGGGGTGCATCTTCTTTTCGGACAAGGTCGAGAAGTTCATCCCCCCGAAGAAGGGGCGCAGCCACATCCTCATGATTATCCGCGAGCTCATCGGCTTCCGCCCCGAATCCGCGGGCACGAAGCTCTCCGAGCCGGTGCGCTTTCTGACCAACGTGAACAAGAAGCGCTGCACGACCTTCATCCTCTCGGACTTCATGGACTCCTCGCAGGACCGCTCGGCCCTCGACGACGCGCTGAAGATCGCCGGCGGACGGCACGACCTGGTGGGCATCCGCATCTACGACCCGCGCGAGACGGAGCTGCCCGACGTGGGCATCGTCGAGCTGCGCGACGCCGAGACGGGGCGCAAGGTCTGGGTGGACACCTCCTCGCGCGCCGTGCGCGAGCACTACGCCGAATCGTGGAGACGGCGCAGCGCCGGCATCGAGCAGACGCTCAAGCACAACCGTATCGACACGGCGACGATCTCCACCGACGGGGACTACGTGGCCGAACTGATGAAACTCTTCAAACAGCGATGAGACGACTCTTAGCAACGCTCCTCCTGCTGGCCGGCGTGCCGGCCGCGGCGCAGAACACGCCGACGGTCACGGCGCACGCCGAACCCGACAGCATTCTGATCGGCGACCGCTTCGATCTGGTGATCGACGTGGAGAAGGACCTCGTGCAGGTGGTGGAGTTCCCGGAGTTCGAGGACCGGGACGGCAAGATCGAGGTGGTCGAGAGCCTGCCGGTCGATACGCTCGAACGCGACGGCCGCCGCCTGAAGCTGCGCAAGCGCTACCGCCTCGCGGCCTTCGACGAGGGCCGTTACAACCTCGGCACGGCGCGGGTGCTCTACGCCGACAAGAACATCCTCGACACGCTTTCGAGCCGCGACTCGGTCTATCTCGAGGTGACGACGTTCCAGATCGACTCCACGTCGCAGTCGATCTACGACCTGAAGGGACAGCGCACCCTGCCGTTCCGGTTCCGCGAGATCCGCGGCTACGTCCTTTGGGGCCTGCTGGCGCTCGCGCTGCTGGCCGCCGCGGCCTACGCCCTCCACCGCTGGCTCGCGGCCCGCGGCAAACGGCTCGGCGACCTGTTCAAACCCGCCCCGCCGCTGCCGCCGCACGTCGCGGCCATCCAGGCGCTCGAAGCGCTCCACAACCAGAAACTGTGGCAGAACAACCGCCACAAACAGTACTATTCGGGGCTGACGGACATCCTGCGCACCTACATCGCGGCGCGCTGGGACATCGGAGCGATGGAGATGACCTCCGACGAGATCATCGACGCGATGCGCGCGGAGGAGCTTCCGGACAAGGCCCGCATGGACCTCATGGCGATCCTGCGCGACGCCGATCTGGTGAAATTCGCCAAGGCGACGCCGCCGGCCGAGGAGAACGAGGCCGACTATCTGAAAGCCTACTACTTCGTCGAGGAGACCAAACCCGTCGAGGAGGAGACCCCGGCCGGAGAGGCGGACCCGACGCAAAACTAAACCGCGACAACGATGCAGAAGTCACTCTATACGCTCCTGTTCCTGCTCACGGCCGCCGCGGCCGGAGCGCAGCAGATGCCCGAACGTTCGCTGGTCCGCAAAGGCAACCGGCAGTACGCCAAGGGCAATTACGAGGAGTCGATCCGCCGTTACGAGCAGGCGCTCGAAGCCGTCCCGGGGCAGTTCGAGGCCACCTACGACCTCGGCAACGCCCTCTACAAGGCCGAACGCTTCGACCGCGCCGAACAGACCCTCCGGCAGGCCGCCGCCGACACGCTGCGTCCGGAGACGGAGCTGGCCGAAGCCTATTACAATCTGGGCAACGCGCAGTTCAAGCAGCAGAAGTACAAGGAGGCGCTCGAAAGCTACAAGCAATCGCTGCGGCTGAACCCGTCCGACATGGAGGCCAAGTACAACTACGCCTACACCAAGCGGTTGCTCGACCAGGACCAGAACGGCGGAGGCGGCAACGACCAGCAGAACCAGGATCAGAATCAGAACCAGAACCAGAACCAGGATCAGAACCAGGATCGGAACCAGCAGGGGCAGCAGAATCCGCAGCAGGGACAGGGACGGCAGGACCTGCAGCAGGGGCAGCAGGACCGGAAGGATCCCGGGCAGGACGGAAACCCGCAGCAGCAGCCCCCGCAATCCGACAAGGGGGAGCAGGGCGACGCACAGGGTTCGCCGCAGCAGGCTCCGGGCATCTCGCCGCAGGAGCAGGAGCAGATTCTCGACGCCATTCAGGCCCAGGAGGACAAGACGCAGGAGAAACTCAAGGAGAAACGGGGCGTCGTGGTCCGCGGCAGGAAGAACTGGTAAAAAAACGAAACGACCATGCAATTCGCATCACCCCATTATCTGTGGCTGCTCACGCTGCTCGCGCCGATGACCGCCTACTACGTCTGGCGCACGATGCAGGGCGGCGCCGCGATCCGGATCTCGACCGTGGCAGGCGTTCTGCACGCACCGAAGACCGTGCGCCACTACCTGCGCCACCTGCCCTTCGCGCTGCGTGCGGCGGCCTTCGCGCTGCTCGTCGTGGCGCTGGCGCGGCCGCAGGACATCGAACAGAACGTCCGCACGAACACCGAGGGCATCGACATCGTGCTGGCCATCGACGTCTCGGCCTCGATGCTCGCCCGCGACTTCCGGCCCGACCGCATCACGGCCGCCAAGGAGGTGGCCGGCTCGTTCGTCGCCGACCGCTACGGCGACCGCATCGGACTGGTGGTCTTCGCCGCCGAAGCCTTCACGCAAAGCCCCCTGACCACGGACCAGAGCACGCTCCAGACGCTCCTGGCGCGCATCCGCAGCGGACTGATCGACGACAGCGGCACGGCCATCGGCAACGGACTGGCCACGGCGATCAACCGCCTGCGCGAGAGCGAGGCCAAGTCGAAGGTCATCATCCTGCTGACCGACGGCGTGAACAACCGCGGACAGATCGCTCCCATGACCGCCGCCGAAATCGCCCGGGCGCAGGGTATCCGCGTCTATACGATCGGCGTCGGAACCGAAGGCACGGCCCCCTACCCGGCGGTGGACATCTACGGACAGCCCACGGGCGACGTGGTGATGGCCAAGGTCGAGATCGACGAGAAGACGCTCGGCGCCATGGCCGACCTGACGGGAGGCAAATACTTCCGCGCCACGGACAACGCCAAGCTCAAAGCCATTTACGACGAAATCAACCAGTTGGAAAAGAGCAAGGTGGAGGTCACCGAGCGCATCTCCTACCACGAGCGGTTCCTCGTGTGGGCACTGGCGGCCCTCGGAGCCCTGCTGCTCGAATTCCTCCTCTCGAATCTCGTACTGAAACGGATTCCGTAAAGAAAAGACCGCTATGTTCCGATTCGCAAATCCGCAATACCTCTGGCTGCTCGCAGCCGTCCCGGCGCTCGTCGCGCTCTTCTGGCTGGCGATGCGCAACCGCCGCAGGCGGCTCGCCCGCTTCGGCCGCCCGGAGACTCTCGGCGAACTGATACCCGAGGTCTCCACCGGGCGCGTGAAATTCAGGTTCGTCCTCTTCTGCACCGCCGTGGCGCTGACGGCACTGGCCGCGGCGCGGCCGCAGTTGGGCTCCAAACTCCGCGAGGAGAAGGCGCAGGGAATCGAGATGATGCTCGCGGTGGACGTCTCGAACTCGATGCTCGCCGAGGATTTCGAACCCAACCGCCTCGAACGGACCAAATACGCCATCGGCAAGCTCTTCGAAGGGCTGCGGCAGGACCGCGTGGGACTGATCGTCTTCGCCGGCGAGCCGAAGGTGCAGTTGCCGATCACCTCCGACTACCGCATGGCACGGGCCTTCGCGCGGCGGATCGACCCGTCGCTCGTGCCGGTGCAGGGCACGGCCGTCGGCAAGGCCCTCGAACAGGCGCTGCTCGCCTTCTCGGGCGAGACGGAAGCGGGGCACGGCCGCGTCGTGGTGCTCATCACCGACGGCGAGAACCACGAGGACGACGCCCTGGCCGTGGCCGAACGCGCCGCCCGGCAGGGCATCCGCATCTACACCATCGGCATCGGCACGCCCGAAGGCGCGCCGATCCAGATCGACGGCGAATTCATCAAGGACGAGCAGGGCGAGATGGTCGTCTCGAAGCTCAACGAGGAGATGCTCTCGAAGATCGCCGAGACGACGGGCGGCGCCTACGTCCGCGCCACGAAGCAGGACATCGGCCTGGACGAGATCGTGCGGGAGATCAACGACATGGAGCGCTCCGAGCTTTCGACGGTCCGTTTCGAGGAGTTCAACGAACAGTACCAATACCTGCTCCTGGCGGCGCTCGTCCTGCTCCTGGCGGAATTCCTGGTGCTCGACCGACGGAATCCGCTGCTGGCGCACCTGAACATCTTCCGCGAACCGGAACGGAAAGAGCCCGGCCTATGACCCGGTTCAAGGACACTTGCGTGCCCGTCACCGGCGGCGGCTCCGGCATCGGGCCCATCACAGGACGGACAGCCCTCGGACGCGACCGCACGCCCCGCGGCATCCCGCGGGGATTCCATCCGCGCCGCTTCACGCAGGGCGTGCTCCCGCGTGCCTGTTCGGTCCCGTCATAGACCGCCGGGCCGGCATTTGCCGCACGACGGACCGCTTCACCGGATAAAACGATCCCCACCGCCATGCCTCTGGAAAACACCTCCGCCGAACGCATCGCGGCGATCCACGCCGCACAACGGGACTATTTCCGCTCGGGAGCCACCCTCCCGGCCGACTTCCGCCGCATCATGCTCCGAAGGCTGGAGCAGGCGCTGCGGCAATGGGAGCGGCGGCTCTGCGACGCCCTGTGGCAGGACCTGCGCAAATCCCCCGAGGAGGCCTGCCTCACCGAGCTGAGCATCGTGCGGAGCGAGGTGAGGAACCACCTCCGCCACCTCGGCCGCTGGATGCGCCCCGAGCGGCGGCCCTCGCCGCTCAAGCTCTTTCCCTCGGCGAGCCGCATCCTCTCCGAGCCGCTCGGCACGGCGCTCATCGTCTCGCCGTGGAACTATCCCGTGCAACTGCTGCTCAACCCGCTCGTCGGAGCCATCTCGGCGGGCTGCACCGCCGTACTGAAACCCTCGCCCTACACGCCGCACGTCTCGGCGACGCTCCGCGCGATGATCGGCGAAATCTACGACGAGCGCTACGTCGCCGTCGTCGAGGGCAACCGCGACGTCAATACGCTGCTGCTGGACCGGCGCTGGGACCTCGTCTTCTTCACGGGCAGCCCCGCGCTGGGGCGGATCGTCATGGCCGCCGCGGCGCGGCACCTCACGCCCGTCATACTGGAGCTGGGCGGCAAAAGCCCCTGCATCGTGGACCGAGGCGCCGACGTGGAGACCGCCGCGCGCCGCATCGCATGGGGCAAGACCCTCAATGCGGGGCAGACCTGCATCGCCCCCGACTACCTGCTGCTCCACGAATCGCTCGCCGATGCGTTCCCCGCGGCCTACGCCCGGGCGCTGCGGCGCCTGCACGGCGACGACGCCCGGCAAAGCCCCCACTACGTCCGGCTGGTGAACGACCGGGCCTTCGACCGCGTGGCAAGCTACCTCGCGCAGGGCACGGTCCGCCTCGGAGGCCGCACCGACCGCGCGGAACGTTACATAGAACCCACGCTGCTCACGGAGGTCGATCCCCTCGCCCCGGTCATGCGGGAGGAGATCTTCGGCCCCGTGCTGCCGGTCGTCCCGTTCCGGACGACGGACGAGGCCGTGGCGTTCGTCACCGAACGCGAAAAACCGCTGGCGCTCTACTACTTCGGCCCCGAAAAGAGCGGCCGCGAAGTACTGCGGCGCACCTCTTCGGGCGGAGCCTGCCTCAACGACACGATCATGCACATCGCCAACGAGCACCTGCCCTTCGGCGGCGTGGGCAACTCGGGCATGGGCCGTTACCACGGCCGCGACAGCTTCGACGCCTTCTCGCACCGCCGTGCGGTGGTCGAGACGCCGACCTGGATCGACCCGCCGTTCCGCTACATGCCCTACAAACTCTTCCGCTACGTAAAGCGCATCCTCTGACCGCCGCACGGAGGCGGAAAACGACCGCCCGGGGCCCGGGCCGGAGCGGCCGCGCGGAGGGCCGACGGCCGCACGGAGGAAAAATGCGTCGCCGCAGCAGGTTTTTCCCGCCGAAATGCCTATCTTTGCCGTGCAGGTCCGCTCTGTCGCTGCCGGCCGCCGGCCGGGAGAGGAAAGTCCGGGCAACGCAGAGCGCCACGCAAGCTAATGACTTGACAGCCGTGAGGTTGTGGGAGCGTAACAGAGAACGACCGCCCGCAGGCGGGCATTCGCGGAACGGACGGAGCCTTCGGGGTTCCGGGCCGCGCTCCGGAGAGTGTCCGGCGGGTAAGGGTGAAAAGGCGGGGTAAGAGCCCACCGCGGGGGCAGCGATGTCGCCCGGCAGTACGTCCCGTGGGTTGCAAGACCGTGTATACCGGCAATCAAGGGTTGCTCGCCCGATGTCGGGGGGTAGGTTGCTTGAGACGGCGGGAGACCGCCGCCGTAGATAAATGACAGAGACCCGGGGTCCGCCCCGGGGACAGAACCCGGCTTACAGGACCTGCACGTACGAAGGGGCGCCGCTTCCGAGCGGCGCCCCTTCCGTTCACGTCCGGGCCGCACGCCCTACATCAGCCCCATGCGCCGCCGAGCGAACGGCACGACCCACGCGGGGGACTGCTCGAGGGCGAGCAGGTCGCGCATGTAGTCCATGTAAGGCTCGGCATGGCGGAAATAGCGGAAAAGCCCCTCGCAGAGCGAATTCTTGCGGCAGCCGTCCGACCCGGTCTCGAACCGGTGCTTGGGGCATTCGCCGCGGCAGGCGAAGTAGTACCGGCAGCGCAGGCATTCGGCCGGCAGCGCGTTGCGTTTGGCCAGTCCGAAGTCGATCCGGCGGCGCGAGCGGTAGATCTCCGCGAGCGGCGTCTCGCGGATGTTCCCCAGCAAGTATTCGGGATAGACGAAGTGGTCGCACGAATAGACGTCGCCGTTGTGCTCGACCACGAGCGCATCGCCGCACGTCTCGCCCATCGAGCAGACGCCCGGCTGCACGCCGCACCACTGGGCCAGCGTGGCGTCGAAGAGCTGCACGAAGCACTGCCCCACGTCGCTGACGACCCACTCGTCGAAAATGTCGCACAGAAACGTCCCGTAGCCCTCGGCCGTCACCGACCATTCGGCCGGCCGCGCCCCCTGCGTCTCCGGCGAAACGATCAGCGGACGGTGCAGCCCCGCGCGATCGACGACATGCTCCACGGCGGGCAGAAACTGCATGTAGCGGCTTCCGACCGTATCGCGGAAGAAGCGGTAGATCTCCGCGCCGCGCCCCTCGCAGGCCCGGTTCACGACGCTCAGCGTATTGTACTCCACGCCCGTCCGCCGGAACATCCCGACCGTCCGCATCACGCGCGCGAAGGTGGGGCGCCCGCCCTTCGTCCGGCGGAACGCGTCGTGAATGTCCTCCGGCCCGTCGAGCGACAGCCCCACCAGGAAGCCGTTTTCGGCGAAAAGCTCGCACCACGCCTCGTCCACCAGCGTCCCGTTGGTCTGCAACGTGTTCTCGATCCGCTTGCCCGCGGCGTATTTCCGCTGAAGCGCCACGGCCCGGCGGTAGAAGTCCCTGCCGAGCAGCAGCGGCTCGCCGCCGTGCCAGCAGAAGGTCACTACGGGAACCTCGTTGGCCTCGATGTACTGCCGGATGTAGAGCTCCAGCAGGTCGTCCGCCATCACCGCCTGCCGGCCGCCGTACTGTGCGGCCTTGTCGAGGTAGTAGCAATAGCCGCAATCGAGGTTGCAGGCAGAACCGGCCGGCTTGAGCATCGTCGAGAACGCTACGGGGCCCGCCTGTTTCTCCGCATCGCGGAAAGTGAAAATATCCTTGTTCTTCATCGTCCGGACGAGTTTACGGCCCAAAGATAGGAATAAAACCGCCGTCCTCCGCTCCGGACGGAGCAAAAGAGGCGGGCGGCCTCCGACGGCGCCGCGCCGCATACGGATCGAAACGCGGAGGAATTACGGAACATTTCGTTTTATTTCGACATTTTACTATCTTTGTCCTTCACAGCGTTAATACCGAACCTTTCACATGAGAAAACTACCGTACCTGTTGAGCGCCCTGGGCGCCGCCCTCACGGCAGGCGCGGCGGAGACCGCCGCCCCGCAACGGATCATCGACATCCGGACCGACGACATTTCGCTCATCCTGAGCGCAGCCCCCGGAGAGGAGGTCCGCTTCCTCCACTTCGGAGGCCGCATCGACGACCCCGCCCCGCTGGCCGGATACCGAAGCTACCGCCACCCCGACCACAACACCGAGGACGTGGCCTACCCCGCCTTCGGCGGCCGCAACTACCACGAACCGGCCCTGCGCGTGACCCACGCCAACGGCGACCTGAACACCGAACTGCGCTACGTCTCGCACCGGACGCGAAAACTGGCCGACGACAACGTGACCGAAACCGTCGTCCGCATGACCGACGCCGTGCAGCCGCTGGACGTCGAACTGGTCTATACGGCCTATGCCCGCGAAAACGTCATCACGACCCGCGCCGTCATCCGCAACCGCGAGAAGGGTCCCGTGACGCTGCACAGCTTCTACTCGTCGGCGATGCCTCTGCGGGCCGAGAAATACCTGCTGACCCACCTCCACGGCGCCTGGACGCGCGAAGCGCAGGTGGAGCACACGCTGCTGACCCACGGATCGAAGAGCATCGCCTCGACACGCGGCCTGCGCACGACCCACGCCGAAAACCCCTCCTTCATGCTGACGCTCGGCAACGACCGCTTCGACGAGAACTGCGGCGAGGTCGTCGCCGGCTCGCTGGCCTGGAGCGGAAATTTCCGCCTCAACTTCGAACTCGACGAGTGTCAGACGCTCACCGTGCTGGCGGGCGCCAACCCCGACGCCTCCGAATACCGGCTCCGCCCCGGAGAGTCGTTCACGACCCCCGAGATGATCTACACCCACTCGTTCCGCGGCGCGGGCGGCGCGAGCCGCAACCTCCACGACTGGGCCCGCAACTACGGCGTATGGCACGGCCACGTCCCCGCACCCACGCTGCTCAACAGTTGGGAGGGCGCGGCCTTCTCGTTCGACGCGAAGACGCTGACCGACATGATCGACGACGCGGCGGCCATGGGGCTCGAAATGTTCGTGCTCGACGACGGCTGGTTCGGCAACAAATACCCGCGCAACAACGACAAGGCGGGGCTGGGCGACTGGGAGGTGAACCGCGAGAAGCTGCCCGAAGGCATCGACCACATCGCCTCCTACGCCCACGACAAGGGGCTGAAATTCGGCATCTGGATCGAACCCGAGATGGTCAGCCCCCGCAGCGAGCTGGCCGAGAAGCACCCCGAATGGATCGTCCGCACGCCCGGCCGCGAAGCGCCCCTGACGCGCAGCCAATGGTTGCTGGACCTCTCGAACCCCGAGGTGCAGGACTTCGTCTTCGGGGTATTCAACAACACGATGCGGCTCTCGGAACACATCGACTACATCAAGTGGGACGCCAACCGCTGCGCGAACAGCATCGGCTCCGCATTCCAGCGGCCCGACGAACAGTCGCACTTCTGGATCGAATACACGCAGGGACTCTACAAGGTGATGGAGCGCATCCGCGCCAAATACCCCGACGTGCTCATCCAGTCCTGCGCCTCGGGCGGAGGGCGCGTGGAGTACGGCGCGCTCCGGTACTTCGACGAGGTGTGGACGAGCGACAACACCGAAGCGCTCTCGCGCACCCGCATCCAGTACGGCACGAGCCTCTTCTTCCCCGCACTCGTCATGGGTTCGCACGTCTCCGTGACGCCCAACCTCCAGACGGGCAACTCCACGCCGCTCAAGTTCCGGTTCGACATCGCGTGCGCCGGACGCCTCGGCATGGAGCTGCAGCCCAAGCACATGACCGAAGAGGAGCGCGCCGAGGCCCGCCGCGCCATCGCCGACTACAAGGAGTACCGCGACATCGTCATGCAGGGCGACCTCTACCGGATCGGTTCGCCCTACGACGAGGACGGCTGTTACGGACTGGCCTATGTCTCGAAAGACAAGCGCCGGGCCGTGGTGTTCACCTACTGCCTGCTCTACCAGAGCCGCACCGTCCCGCAGTTCCGCATCCGGGGACTCGATCCCGACACCCGGTACACCGTGCGCGAAATGAATACGGAGGAACCCCGCTTCTGGTTCGACGGCGGCACGTTCAGCGGCGAACTGCTCTCCCGCATGGGCCTCAACCCCAAGCTCTCCAGGATCTACGACAGCGCCGTTTTCCTGCTGGAGGCGCGCTGACGACCCGTTCTTCCCGAGTTCCGATGCCCCGGGCCTTGTAGGCCCGGGGCATTCGATTTTCCCGCCGCCGCGCAATACGGCCGGCGGGGGCGGACACATCCCGCTCCGCCCGCCGGGGCCGGACGCCGCCGAACGGCATCCTTCGACCCGTTTCGCCCGAAACCGCATCCGCGGAACCGCACGCGGAGAGCAGAAGACCGGCGGCTACTCCTCCGAACGGTTCCGGAAGAGCTTCCCGTCCCCTGAAAACACGGAAAAGGCGGAATCCCGAAAAAGCACGGCTCCGGAAAAATGCGGGGGGGGGTGAAAATGAAACCCCCTCTGCAATGCAGAGGGGGTTACGCGAGGTCTGAAGCGGACGCCATAAACTCGAATCGAATTTTACCGATTTTAATTTTATTTTATCTATATATCAGTATTTTACAGCCGTTTTTCATAAACTGCGAGGTCTGGAAGTTTTCGAAAATTCGGCCGATGTATGACAAATGTATGA